>JACCEA010618042.1_pt1 | contig 23709 bp, 22 predicted proteins | sample 7449851 | NCBI WGS metagenome assembly JACCEA01 (sample SAMN15323453, study PRJNA562643) | freshwater metagenome | isolation source: river surface water | place: USA:Blue River Watershed | collected 2017-08-18 | reverse complement strand
GTCCGTAAATATTTCCATCCACGGCTTTATATTCCCATAAAACAGTCGATGAATAGATTGCTTCATACGACATACTATAAATTCCTGATAGCCCTTGCGCAATCAATTGATCAGCAATTTCCGTCAGTCGATCAATGTGAAGCTTATTCTCTTTCACAGTGGCTTGATGAATTTGTTTGTCTTTGTTCATATTTGCAGTACCGTCATTTCCTGGTCTTCGTCGGGCACCTTTTAAATCACCATTGCCTGATAATAAATTTTCACTGTTTTCAATCATCAGAAGACATCAATGATCATGGATCAAATACCTGTTGATGAACGACCACTCAATCTACGGAGACAAGCGACAATCGTCTCTCCTGGATGCAAATAAGTAAGCAACTCCGCTTTGAGTTCTGGGGTGGTTTTTCTACTTTGCTCGATCCGTGTTTCCTCCATTTCTCTTTTCGCGATCCTTTTCTTTTCTGCCAATGCGGCTTCTCCAATAGCAGCCTCTATAGTTTGTTCGTCAAGCCCCGCTATCCATGCATCAACTTCACCAACTTCTTTTTTAAAAACATAGTTTTGATTCTCATCAAAATATCCGCCTTCTCGTTCATTCTTCAAGTTAAATGGTTCAATTTGAATGCCATCTTCAGTAAACTGGATAATAGTTGTAAGTTGTAAAAATATGTGACATTAGGAGTGGGGTAGTCCTAACTTTCTCCTTGCTTTCATCCTCTTCTCCCTCTACTGGTCTTCTCATCGGTGCAACTTCTCTCTCATCATCGTCATCGTCTTGAATATCATTAGCTAATGCAGATTTGCGAGATTGAACTGCGTCCCGAAAAGTGTTGATATTCATGGTCGGTTATAAAGGAAACATAAATCCGGTGGTAGTGTATTTATTATCATCTCTTTTTGACAGAATGAATATACCATAGCATAGAGATGTTCTGGGTTTGCATGGGGTATGCACACAAAAATATGCTATAACATGTAATATGTAACTTGAATTGGATAGATTGTATCATCCATCTTGAATTTGCTCTTTCATTAATTTATTACCATGATCATCATCGGTCGCACTTGCGTTTACTACCCCTTCGTTTTGGATCAAAACGCAGGAGCCTAAACCACTCTGATCCTGTTAATGTTTGAAGAACAATCAGATGAAACTGCCCAGATTCGTTTCGAGCAGTTCTTAAAGGCTGTCAATTCATTACTTTGTAATTGAAAGGATTACAAAGTGGTATTCGAATGGAGTGTAACCACCACCAGGAGAATACATCAGACATACTAGTATGATGTTGGACGCTGGAGAGAAAACATACATCCCGAATCAACCATTGTATAAAGAGCAGTAGCAATTTTGGATTATTAAACTGTCATATTGCAGTGGCAAGAAGTTCCAACGAGTGATCATAAGAGTAGATACTTAAAATGAAAAGAAAAACCTCGTCAGGTATGATTTTGCATAAGACGACTGCCTAGAGCAAACTGAATTGCAATTATTGATTTATAGGCGAGCAGAATACTACCAGAACCAGAGCCTTTGTAACAACATATACAACCAATCGTTTACTTTAACTTCTTCTTTGGGCGGAGTTGGTTGGTATGTCCGCACTTCTTCTTTCTGCAGTTGGTGGCACGAGGAGGAAGGCGAGCATAGCACCTGCAAACAATCATGAGTGTAAGTAAAGAAAGTGCAAAGCAAAAATTTCAGGGAGAGAGATCAGTATGGAAAAGTCACCACAACGTTATATAGTTCCGTCCAATTCTATCCACCACACAATTGGATTGGCGACAGTGTAAGCAACTGAAAGAAACTATCGTTGAAAGTGGTGACTATCTACAACTTAAAATCTCTCCCCACCACAGAAAATTCAACTTACTTGCGGCAAACCATTCTGTCGCAGTTGAAGGTCTTGGCTAAGGCTGCCAAAGATGGGTCGAAGACACCACCACGGAGTCTCAAAACCAAGTGAAGAGTGGCTTCCTTCTGGATGTTGTAGTCAGACAAGGTTCTACCGTCCTCTAATTGCTTGCCAGCGAAGATCAAGCGTTGTTGATCAGGAGGAATGCCCTCCTTATCTTGAATCTTTTGCTTAACGTTGTCGATGGAGTCCGAAGGCTCCACCTCCAAGGTAATAGTCTTACCAGTTAAGGTCTTCACGAAGATCTGCATTTTGATCTGTGTGAAGAGAGTACTGCTCAACCTAATTAAATAAATACCCTCGCACTGTCTCTCTTTGGAGGTGGTTGCTGATTGGCTGGGGGCCGCGCATCGGCATCCACACAAGGCTGGTGGCTCTTATAGCAGCAAAGGTGTGAGCGATATAAAGAATTTTAATAAACAATTACATTAATAATATTTGTGTAAATACGTAACACGGAAAAATCACTACCCATGTTGAATGACAATACTGCAAATCTATATAAGTTGTTGTATAAACCTTTCTATCATTATTTACAAACGTAACGATCACCTATCACCACTACCGATGAAATAAAATTTTCTACCACTATACTAGTGTGCTCATATAACAAAGAATTATCAAACGAACTGTCTAATAACCTTTCGTCAGTTTATGATGAATCTTTCTAGAAGACGAATCGTTCTCCACTTACGAGACGGTATCAATGTTTTCGGGATAAAGCAAAGACAATGTTATCAGAAGCAAGACTCCCCAGCAAGCTGTGAATCAACCTGCCAAGACTAGCTCAGTCGATGTCCGCACTATTGAAGTGAGTTGTATAGTGAATATTCCCAATCTATCGTGTTCTTCAACGTCTTTCCACTCAAAATCACAACAATCTATTTCTATTCACAGAATCTACACCAACTATCATCAGTTTGCGATCTTATTGTATAAGAATTACACATCGAAGAGTATAGATATTTGCTATCCACTGTGGTTTCAGCGTAACGTCTCCTCTCACAAGATTCCCACATACAAAACTGCAGACACAAGTAACAAATGCATAGAGCTATATGCACTATCTGTGTCGTCAATTACCTCTATTTTCCAATTGGGAGAATACATTTGAATAACATAGCACACCATAAAATACATTGGTAAGGCCAATGGTTATTCGATTACAGCGGTATGGAAAAATTTGGATGGTGACTATCAATTACTCGATCAACTATTCCCTTCCCCTTGAATTGCATTTAGCTTCGTTTGATGTTTTTCATCTTCGTCTACCAGCTCAAATTCATCATCGCTATCATCGTATAAACTTTTGGAATCCACTGATACTATGGTTTTATTATCTAAGTGCTGAGACGTTTGCATTTTTCTGACTCTACTCTTATTGACAACTTTTCTTTTCATTTCAATTGCAATTCCCCATGGACGTGGATACGAATGCCTTGCTCGGCTTCTGTCAATTAGAATACATCTACCGCAATAGAGTAACCATCCATCCTCGTCAAAAATAATTGAATTTCTTACCTCTGTTGAACAGAAGGACTATCACATTCGCAATCCAAGTGGCGCTCAAGTAAGTGCGCAGGTAACCGTGGCTGTCTTTCGATTATCGTTTGATTTTCTTGCTCAGCTCCTACCATAGATTGGCTAAATGAGCATCCTTTCCTTGGACAAAACAGTAGCCGGTGTGGGCACTAGCACAGAACAAAAAAGTTTACTAAAACTCGCACAAATACAATTCTCAGCACTTACAACATTCAATTTATGATGTTCCAAATCTCGAAGCTTGATTCCTTGAGAACACAAAGAGCAACTTACAATGCTATTTTGCGGCAATGCCTTAATATCTCATAAATGCACGTATTCTGATAGGAATATCCGATTATACTTACATTATTTAATAACCTTAATCGATCAACTGCTAAGACGCAGTCGTCACGTTCATGCTTCTCACGTTCTTCACATGGGAACATGGCGCCACAACAATCAAATCTGCAACAAACAATTCTCCGCATACATTCATAGCGAATATGGAACCTCATATGAAGAGCACGTATTTGCTGCGAACAACCTATCAAAATGAAATCTTACCAACAACGAGGCCAATTACAAAGCCTGCAACTAACCTAAAGGACATGCTTGAATCCGCTGGAGCTCACGACCGCTCTTTGCAAGACGATGTCGGCGAAGTTCAAATGCGCAAAGATGATGTTCGCGAAACGAAGGCACGGGCAAAGGCGATCCACCAGAAGTAGAGTACTTTTGTTCCTCCGCTAAATAATATGGCAACTTCGGAGTTGGTTGTTTGCTCTTGTCATCCTTACCTTTTGGTGGGGAATTCATTTTCTGATTATTATTTTTCCGACTGAATTTTCCTTTTTGTTGCTGTTCTGTTCCGTCGTTCTTTTTGTTTTTGTTCATTGAATTGACCACTGCTACATCCGCTTCGTTTATGGGTGCAGTGTAAACTCGAATAGAGTCCGCAACAATCCATCTATACCTTGATGCGTAGCGTTGACCGAGCTCCAGCATTCCGAACTTATTCGCAGCTTTTCTGTCAATTCCAACATTCGCATCTGATATGCCGGTCGTTGGACGACTTTCTTCCGGACGATCTGTCTGCCCCTTATCGTCCACACCCATATTTCGGGGATTGTCCTCAGGTCGTAAAAGTTCAAGCAATTCGGTGGGAAGTTCTGCCAAGACATCGAAAGGTATAGCAAATCTTTTTCGTAACCCAGTGTCGCTGGGGATGTGATAGTGTAATTTATTACCAAATGGGGTCTTGAATCGATTCCTGGTTACATCTGTTACAGCCTGAAATTCAGGGCCATCATCAAAAGTCCACCACGCTATTAAACCGCGGTTTACTAATACACTCTCACCGTTCACATGGCGTTGGTTGATCTTTTCTATACCTTCTGATCCAGGTTGGTCTACTTCCACCAAACGATGCATATAATCAGCAACCATAGGCGCAGATCGTTGATAACTCCAATATCTTACATCCAAAAGGCAGCCTTGAAAAGATTGAAGACTGAAAGGGGTACCACCTATGGATAACATCGGCAATGGGAAGGCAGCATCGCGAAATGAACCCACAAAAATTCCGTCCATATAACATGTAACTCGATTCTGTGGCTTTTTACTTACAACTACGCAGAGATGGGTCCATTTGCCACGGGGAACTTTCGCAGATAAGGTACATGATTGATTTCCCAGAATATCGGCCATCGTATTATTGCCACCATTTTTACCACTGCCTCCATCGATTTCACTTAGCAGTTGAGGTTCTTTGTCAGGTTGAACAGAAATAAATCCAAAGTTCCCATTCATATTACAAAGCTTCTTAAATTCATTGTCGGGAAACAATAACTCATAATGATGATCCTTCTCGCCTAGGGTGTCATCGTCTCCACCAGAAATGCGACCACCATTGCCTACAGCAAGTAAACTTTGTACTGTAGTGGGCTTCTCAGTTTTTAAAATTGTAAGACCAGAATGCATGCTCACACAAATGTGGCTACGATGACCATCCTTGTTTGCCGTAGACGACTCATGGAGTATCTCAGCTCCACTACCACTCTTAAAGACTTCAGTGATTCGGTTGATCAATTTTAATTCTTTGTTAGATTTACTACTTCCGGCAGTTGCTTGTTGCGTAGTTACTGATTCAACCACCCCATCTTTACTTTCAGATTCACCGTCACCGACAGGATTTGTAGATGCTGAAACATCTTCCTGATTTTTAAGCTTTTTCAATTCTCTGCGTTGTTTCTCCTGAAAGATACTTACTGTCAAATACACGAATAATGCATGTTCGTGAACGAATCTCACCTTTTCTTTCTTTTTTAGAGCTTTTTCACGCTTTTCATCAAATGGTTGATCTATCCCACTTTTCTTGTCATCCGCTGATTTCGTTTCAGGAGTAAGTAAGCCAGCTTCTATCCTGCGATGAAGCATGAGACGAGATCAACCACTTTGGAAGTAAAAAGATCATAGTTACCTGAAATCCTGCAACCGATCGAAATCGCTTTTCAAAATAAGGGCAAACAATGTGAGCAAGTCCTTCCATTCTTGTATAGTGAAGAAATGGTTTGACATAGCAGACTTGGGCCGTTCGAGCCATTCACACAGGAATTTGGCCACGCGTAAGTCAGGCAATAATGGATATTCAATTGTTTCACCGAGTTCACGAATCAATGTGTCTTTCTTTTCTTGTTCTTGTTCCAGGAACCTTTCCAATATCTCAACTGGTTGCATGGACAGATCATCCTCGGTATGTATCACTGTCCAACTGTAGGTAAAGAGTTTTGAAAGAAAACTTTGCCCGAACGACAATGTACGACTCAATTCTCCAGGGATCAAACTGGTAGTTCGCTTCCGGTCAATCATCAATGTGCTATCTTCGATATGCAGTGACTCGCTTCCTTCAACAGCATCCTGTTCCTCTTCATTGACATTAATATGACTTTTCTCTGATTGATTTTCATTCGATTCAGCATTTTCATTTTGAGGCACCTCATCGGATGTCCCCGATGAGGTGCCCTTAGTCTGCAAATAGGATGGTTCTCTCTTTTTGACAGTTCCAATCTCTCCAGGAAAGCGTGGCTACATGAAATCGCCAAGGAAATACTCAATTACACAAGCAAAAGTAATTATAAACAACCTACTTCCAAATTAATTTGATCATGAATTTGTGGAAGATGATGCGCCTGATGCAAATCTCGAACGCAAGCTAAACCCTAGATTGGAGAGCATTCTATTACACTATAACAAGCTTTATGGCATGTTTCCACGCGCTTACCGCTTCGACACAGATAGCCAAGGCTTGAAATGCTTTCATGTAAGATAAAACTGTTTCACTGTACACGGGTATTAATGCTTGCAACTCGTTTACCAATGAAACTTGGCGTTGCATCATTTCACTTTGTTTTAATGCACGCTCAGCTTTGCTCAAATTCTTGAACTCATCTTTTCTCTCCTTAGAGCGAGCGGTTTCTTCCTTCAACGTATTCACAATACCCATTACCTTTCTATAAATTTGAAATTCTGCACAATAACCGAGTTCATAACTACCAACTTGCAGCATAAAGTTTTTGATATGAACCTTCATTGACTCCTAATACAAAGGGTCATAGATACAAAGAATAGTAAGTCGTTTACCAAAGAAAGAGTAGCGGAGAAAGATAGAGATACATATATAGAGTAACGCCTCACCAAAACACCACTTACATCTGGCAATGCACGATAAATCCAAAATTCTGCTGTCCATGGCTCCACTACATCATTCTCGCTGACATTTAAGTATGCTCCATGCCCTGGAAAGTAAACGGAATATCGTTCATAGTTTTCGTCGACATGCTCATGCAAATGACGCTCACGAAGAGGAACTAAAATGGGGCACCCTAGATGATGGTTACGACATGGCACCAATCTATTGGGACACTTCTCCCGATTGTGTTGTCGAAAATAACATAATTGAACTTGCTCACCACAAGTAGAACACATCACATGCTCTAATCGGTCCTTGCATTGCTTAATGAACTTCTCTTTCAATTTTTCTGCTTTACAATCAGTTGCCAAATGTTCTCGTATCTTCAGAAGGGGAATATCCATAGCATTGCAACCACATCCAAAATTCGGACACATTATTTTGCGGAAACTGCAAGAATCCTTCAGATGCCACGTAAGCTGGCTCTCACGCATAGCCTCTCCACAATCTGAGCAAACGACCACCACCGAGTTATGAGGATGGTTTTCATCTTTTCCTCTTTCCTCTTCTTCTGCTACGAAGTGATCTTGATAGGCAAATGTAGAACCTTGATCAAGTTTGCGTTCAGCCTTTTTGAATTGCAGAGCCAACTGAATTTTGGCATTCTCTTCTTCTTGTCTTTTCAACGCACGCAATGTAGCTTGTTCAATGAGCTGCTTTCGTTGCACAGCGAAAACACATTCTTCTTGTAAATGCCAACGCAGATTCTGAAGGTTCAATCGGTGGCCGCAACCTAAATTGGGACATGTTACCACCTTGTTTGGGCATAATCTGGATTGATGAGTCTTAAAGTTTTTTGCGTTGATTTCGTTAAAGCAATCCGGGCAAATTACTATGTGGACAATTCAAAAATTATACAGAGAGGCAAAGTAAGAATCAAAATGGGTCTTGGTGACATTGCATGTTACCTGGCTGGGAGCCTGTAGTTTGAATGATGAAAGATTCATCAGAACCAACCAATTGGTCAATCAACTGTGGCGAAGTAGTGCTTCCTTTCAGAAGTGAAGGTGCTGATAACAATGAGTAAGAAACATTTTGTTGTGAAGTAGAAGGTGCATATGGTCGCCGCTTTTGAGGACTATTCTGCTTCACAGCTATTTCAATTGCCCTATTTGAACAACAATGATTTGCTGCTTAATTTTACAATAAAATCATATTACGTACTTGTTAACAATACTAAGCTGGGTTTGTAGATTAACTTTAATGGAGGTTCCACTTTTTATGGAAGCAGCAGATGAAGACGACTTCGTGGACAGCGACATTTTGTTCTAGAGATCGATTGGCATGGCGAATCACCAGGTTTACTGTCCATTCCAAATAAAGTCCCACTCTCTCTCTCTCTTCTGAGCAAGAAGTACCAATACTTGTATTTCGGATTTGGTGCTAACAATAGGTAGTCCAAATACACTTTGCTAATAATATCTGGGCCGCATCGCAGACCGTTACGGCCGTTTACAAATAGCAGTACTGTCCTAATTAGCGCCTGATTATTAATGACAACATAAAAAGATGACAAGAAACCCTTTTACCCTTGTAGTAAACATCGATCATCATCAAGTGGTTGATCAGGAGAATAATGTATAAAAAATGCTTTGCCGACCTCACTCAGTCTTACGCCGTATACAACATATGGAAATCGGGAAACTTGTTGTAGGTACTGGTTATGTATATTCATCAAAAAGAAAATTCGTATGGGCTATCAACTTGTCCCTGCAAAGATACGTCGAAGCTATGGGTGGGTAGGACTTGATTGCATCCATGCCTTTCTGAGTAATCAAATAAATGTAGTTATTTGGCGCACTAATTTTAATTCTTCGAAGGCATGTTTAGATCGAGTACCATCAAGCCGGCGCAATAAGTGACAAGAAAATCCTGTTTGACAAAACAGAGTAGACATTTTTTGTGTTAATTTACATGGATTATGGAGGTTTGAGGGGGGATCTAATCAGACAAATAGAATGCGGTTGAACAAAAGAGAAGTCGTTCTAAGGCCAAACCATTCAGTCAATTTCTATTTTCTTCGAAATTCAATATGTACAAGAAAAAATAGTTAGTGATCTTCTTCTTCTTCGTGCTCTTCTAATTCAGGCATATCTCCAGCACCAGCGTCAATGAAGTTCAGGTGTTCGTGATGATGCTCATGCAACCATGGTTGATACAAGCCAAACAATTGACCGTTATCTTGCTTCAATCTGTAGAAAAACCACAAGTATGTGGACACCAAACAAAACTTTCCCAACTTTCCGTAAAATTCGGGGACGTGGGGCTCGTGGTGGCCGTGCCCGTGTCCATGACCATGATCATGTCCCCCGCTGCCGAGATTACGACGGACAACTCGCTGAAGAGGCGCTGCAACTCTAAACTTGCTGAACAAACAACTGATCATTTTCGCAGGAGTTCTTCTCGGTACTTCACTTTTAAAAGTGATTCACTTTTCAACGTCTCATATATGATGGTGCTGCTTGCGCTGATCCGGCGCAATGCTTCTTTTCGGTGGATTTCCTTAAAAATGCCGTGAAAAGATTTTCACAGTCCTAAACGCCTAAATTGCTCTTTTGGTCCATAGATATCCATAAATTAATACCATAGTTCTATATCAAGTAGAAGTAATATTCCCGTGTTCTTCAACGTCTTTCCACTTAAAATTAATACAATCTATTACTATTCACAGAATCTACACCAACTACACAGGACAATCTATCATCAGTTTGCTATCTTATCCCTGTTAAACTATGGTACTATGCCGTTACTCAATGCACAACTGTGTCCATAATAATTTGAAGAATTATATCCTGAGTAAACTTCAATTTTCATATCCTCGAATTATCTTAATACCTTATTATGTTAACTATTTTCACATCATCTACACTGCTCAATAATGCCAATAACATCCACTGATACTCCAAACAATATATTCTTGACATATTTACACAAAAAAAGGATTGCGAGTGATAATGGATACAATTAACTAATCTAACTAGCAACCAATGTGTTTTACAGTATATCAACAATACAAATATAACGCTAATATTGAAGTTTATTTGTTTGCAATTTTGCAGATCGATTCCATCGTTCATTTCCTGCAATAAAGTCTGGACGGACTAACTTTGCTCTACTTACTAATTTACTCTGATCACAAATACGAATAACAATTCCTTCGCGAGGTTCATCACCATACGAAGATGGACCAAACACAAATGATTTAAGATGCTCAATACTGTGGAGAGGCCCTTCATATATCAATGCAACATGGGAAATAGTAGTTTGAGACAACATAACGGCCAACTCTGATCGGGGTAAATATGAATTTGTTACAATATCAAACAAATCATACGCAATGAAATAACTTGGTAACATATTGTAAGAGACTGAATGAGTCGCATACAACCATTCGCCGTAAAGAATATGTCTCCCTGGTACAAGAATACTCCATAATTCTTGACTGTGCTCCAAAATCCACTTATCCAAAGGAGAGAATTGTGCATGATATTGAGATGTAATAAAATGCGATCGATTCTGGACGATAATATTGTGGTTGGTAGGATGAATTGAAAATCCTATATTGGCACCATCAACCTTCTCCTCAATTAGTACTCGAAGATTCTGATTACTTGCGCTTTGTTGAATCCAATTATTAAGATCACTCATAGCCAGTACTTTATCGTCTCTAGTCGCAGCACCTAAGTTAATTGCATGAGCAGTTCTTGGAAATTTAGTAGGCTTATCTAGAAATCCTAACGAGGCATTATTAACATCATCTCTTGAGACGTTAGGTTCCAAGGAAACATTAACGTCTTCACCAGGAAGAGGGTTGAAAGGGATTTTGATTGAAGACAAAAATTGTTTCATGTCATCATCACTACAAATCTTTTCAACTCTTAGGAAACCTTCTGAAAGAGTTGGTACTTCAAACTGCTTGACCATTGAATCAATGATAGGCAAACCTGCTGTCCCAGCAGGTATTGTTGGATGATGACAACGAACTTGAATTCTCTCCTTACATTCACTGATTGGACGTTCGAAGTAAATACACCACGCTGGCACTCTGTGAGCACTCTCCAACCACTCCATCCTCTTACTCCGAGATACATGGCAACCGTCTAAAATGACGCATTGCCTCACATTTCCAACAACACTCTTCGCCATAGTCATCTTTTTGTTGGTTCCACGCAAGTATGGTTGCAAAAGTTTTTGAAGAGCTGCATCACATTCACCCTTGCCACGCATTTCATCACGATTGATACGAACAAAGAAATTTGGATATGCATCAACCATAGCCTTGCTGAGAGTAGACTTACCGGAAGCAGGAACACCACACATAAGAATCAACGGAGGAATATGCAAAACGTTCGCAATTTTGCTGTAATTTGACGCTGAACTTTGATCTGGCAGAGGAACGTGGACTGCATTAGATATTTGAACCATGTTTGGAAGTTTTACTGCAGGAATATCGGGAGATTGAGCTGTCAAATTCGCCTCAATATCACCAGAAATGGGCGACGAAAGTATTTCAAAGTCAGGAAGAACATTTTCTTCGTTGATCACACGATACCATGATCTCAAGCAACCTTGTTGCGATTGACTAAGGATCAATTTTCGTTGATCTGCAACCTGGGCAGTTAACTCTGAAGCTGAACTGTCACGTTGGAGACACATCAAGTACGCAATTATGGCGGTATTAGTCCGGCCAACACCACCCTGGCAATGTACCAGTAATCCTTCTTTTAAAGCATGAATTGCATTGTGCATTATCTTCATCATGTCCTTCAATTGCTGAATTGTTGGTGGCGTACGATCAATAACTTCAAAGTGATATGGATGGATTCCAAGTTTGCAGCATTCAGCAATCAATTGATCACCCAAAGACCCTTCATGAATTGTTAGTATATGACGAATTCCTACAGCACGTAATGCCTCTAAATGTTCCACTTTGGACGGAAAAGCACTTCCTGCCAGCAAACAGTTAGAATTCCCTTGACGACTATCATCAAACAAATGGCATTCATCATCATTTGTGTCATTTCTCAACTGGGGCAATTTCACCCAGCTAAAATTACGAGGTACTTTAGCAATTTGAAATTTATTGGAAATTTTGTCAAATGTTATCACAGGTTTATGATGATCATCCCACATCTTGGGAAGCCCCATGATTATCAGCCGATTCAGCCCCTGAATATTGTCTACAATCACATTTGTAACTGTCTTCGAATTTATTGCCAACTTTGCGATCATTGATACATTTAGTGACAGCGGAAAATGGGACAAGAATGTGTTGAACGAGGAACTATCAGCGTTCGTCTTGATGAAAATCATCAACAGTAAGCGCATTCCAAACATGTAACCCGCATCCATCATATTCCAAGCAATGTCTTCCGCAATAGATATCAGCTCCATTTTGTTATGGTTGCTAACTGTAAATGAGCGTAAAGCGTATTTTCCAACCAATTTCAAAACTTCGATTTTATCTTGGTCATTTGCTCTAGTTTCATCACTCGAAAAATCGGAAAGTTGATACGCAACCCTCCTTATAATACCCAGCTCTTGTGATCGAATAATTGATGACGTACTAGAAGTGCTATATGATGGCGAGGAACAATGGTTGATAACAATTTTCGTCAATTCGTTGGTTGAGGTCCAGTGACTTATTACTTCCACGAGGTGTTGGTTTGTACCAGTTCCATGAGGGTCACCATTTTGAAAGCCCAAAGTAATGTGTAAATCTTTTTCAGGAAATCCAAGAGATTGCCGAAAACTCTGGATCATTGGGGAGTATATGACCACATACCATGCATTCTGTTCACCTTTGGAAACCTGCGCAAGACCTAATGAATGAATGCAATCCTTCGCTTGGAAACGATGAAGTTGATCACTGACATCATCGCTGCACTGTTTTAATTCATCTGCAGAAAGAATGGTGATATGGAAGGAATCTTTACCATCGCGCGTTTCTTGCTGTTTTTTTGCGTTGTGTGGGACATATGGTAACAAGCATTTGGCCATTCTATCCACAAGATGGCCAACCATGTAGAAAGCACCATGCCCACGACAGAGTTTCAAATGTTCCGAAATATCTAAATTATATGATGTGCCTATAATTAGCATATCACGGAATTCAAAAATGCATCATGTGCCTCTCACCGGTTGTTAGCGACATTCTCTATTTAATTTAACCAAAATAATGTTTCAAATATGTAATAATTTTGTGACGCGCAAGTGTATGCGAGATACAATAGATTTAAAATATGATAATCGCATCATGATAATATGACCTATCCTGGGAAATAGTTTCATAGCTAAGCCTAAATGGCAAGCAATGGAAATATAAATCTGAACCATGATGAAGCGCAAATGAACTGTGGGAGAGAGCGGCGGGGCAAGACAACTATTTTCAATTATTACAATTTACATTGGTGGATGTGAATAGGATTATACTGTATTTATCGCGAGGAAGAATAGTATGAAGTTTGTACACAACCAGATAAGGCCTCTTAGAAGTACATTTTGAAGATTTGTAAGAAGACTAGTGATCGCTATTAAGCAAGCTGATTTAGTATAACAAATTGCAATATACCAGCTGGTATATAGTAATAGATTGTCGTCACCCCCCACTACGTCCCATGATATAATAATTGAAATCATGCATGTACGTCTTGTATTAATTTGCGATTCTATTAATTTTAAGTGGAAAGACGTTGAGAGGCACAGTAGATTGGGAATATCTACTTCCTCTTGATACATTAAATATATTTATGTAATTCTTCTAGTTGACAAATATTTAAATGTCAAATTGGGTGGGTATAGGTGGTTGGATTAAGCTTATCACAGAACACTAAAAATTCACACAAAGCACAAATATAAACAGCATCGTTCACTATACAACAAAGGTAGCTCACCATTAATTTAACGTCCCATACCATATTGCACACTGCCACCACCAGATATGAACGTATTTACAACAGGATGATCTGCGATGATTTTAATGTATTCTACATAGTGGATTGCATCATTTAATCCATCGACACTACCACCTGCCATTTCTTGAATATCAGTAATTACACTGGTGACTTGCTCCTCTGTCATAACAGGATCTCCAAAATAAGAAGCAACGCGGTTCATTTGACTTAGGACATTCACCATTTCCTTCGCTTTCAAATAAGAGGTTCCCTCGACATCAAATAAACGAAATGCGAAATCAATTTTCTCAACATGTGTACCAGAGATCAAAGGTGCAATACCAACAATAAAATCTTTATAGTTTATCTGATCATCACCAGATTTGTCATACATTGTGAATAAACGGTCAAGAATATCCGCGTCATTTTGATTTATACCAACTACTGAGAGCGCCTCAGTAAAGTCTGTACGATTAATCATATTAAGTGTGCCCTCTCTTGTTGACATTTCTTTAAATTTGCTCAGCAAGGCAGCGATTTCTCGCTTTTCGATGTGTGTAACATTCGACATTGCAGCGATGGCCATTCGATTTGCGCCTTTGCCAATTTGATTTCCCATCTTGATGAATTGATAGCAATTGTAATGTTTGTTACTTCTCTGCAATGCTGGTGCAAATGTAGGATTATCTTAAGGGTTATTGTTATATTTTTCCAGCAGTTTTTATAATTATTGTATTTCAAATCAATCAAGACGAAGAAAGCGCAACGGCTGTGGAGGGGAGATATTTAAAAATTTCCGTAAAGGTTTTTTAATGATTTCCTTTGATCGATCGAAGAGGCACCGTGACTTTTATTATAAGTTTAAGTACATATTCCAATCATATTTGGCATTGTAGGGAGGCTATGAATAACAACAAACTAGTGTACATTATATACATACTATCATGTGATATGGTATAGAACAGATGTGTAGTAGGGCATATGGAGTTTATTTATTCGTTCCCCATTTTAGATTCCCCACGGCGCTTCGTGCTTGTGATGATAGATCTTGGGTCAATGATTTCATCGAAGAAAAAGCAGCAACCGAAGCAGCAGCAGATGCTGCGGTATATTGTGCGGTCGCAGATGCTAATGAAGCAGTGGCAGTAGTCGCCGAATTTCCTGAATTATTCGCCGCGCCTTGAACGCTAGCATTTCCAGATTTGCTGTTTTGTTTTCCAGATAAGCCGAGCATTTCCAATAGCACCTGTTGGTCAGCGCGTTTCGTTCCCTTGAGAGCCATCAGCAATTGCAAATCAGCAGGTTGTCCATCTGGCCACATGACGCGGAATCTTTCCAGCAACATGTCATCCGGAGTGCCAACAAGTTTCAGTATAACTTCTACGTGAGTAGCTTTTGCATTTATTAACTTCACATACACCGGGGATGTACTCTTGGTTATAGTCGTTGAAATCTCTCCAGAATGAAGGTTCGGTAATTGCAGCATTAGGGTCTTCATGCTGTAGGTATCCATCAACAACTGTTGAGTTCCCATGTCGGAAATACGCTTCTGCTTCACAATTACATCAGCGAATCTGCGGAAGAAAGAAATAAACTCTGACTATGAAGAAGTAGAAAACACGAGCATCACCTTGACAATAATTCTGTCGCTAATTTAGTGCAAAAATTGCTGAAATATGAGGATGACAATGCGGTGCGAATTTTCGGTATTGTTTCAAGCAAAACTCCCTGGAATATGCGCAAATATGAGCTCTCTTCTCCAACCATTTCAAACGAACCCCAGTTAATCCCTTGCATTGCCCTGAACCCGGCATCTAAGCGATCTACCACACCATACACTAACACTTTCAAACAATACGCAACCAGATCCATGAAAGCATCAGCTTCTTCTTGAAAGTTAACTTTATTTGCAAGGGTGGGTTGAATTTTTTGTTGGATCATCTGCTCCAGCTGAGGTACAACCTCAGCACAATATTCTCCGGTGTTAATTAAGTAACAAATATTCATTTCGCCATCGGCAGGAATACGAAAAGATGGAGGATTTGAACTGATTTCTGGTGGGCATCGATTCTTCAACATGACAACGTATTTCCTCATGCAAGAGCGAAACTCTTCAGACAATGCAAAAAACGTTTGACCGTTAGTCAGCGCAATGCATCGCTTGATAGAATTCTTAATAAACACAAACATATTCGTAGAAGAACCGTAGACGTTGCCATTACTTCCACGGTCCCCTTGCCCTTGTCCAGCTGTATCCTCTTCCTGTCCCAATCTGGAGAGCAAATCTGCTAAGTTGTTCTTCTCCAAAGTAACATAACTCGACAGAAATTTGTCAAACACTGAGGACATCCCCCCATTTATGACAGAGTTGGCGAGAGTTAAGAACCCACTTTCAGTTTCGTCGTCTTTATTGACAGCACTATGATCGGTAGGAATGTACATGAGTTTATCGTTCTGTTTTAACTTTAATTGATTTTCTGCTTCCTTCCCACGAGGTATATTCTGCTGCGCTTGAGCTTGTTGCTGATCTTTTTCTTCTTGCTGTCTCAATTCTTTCAGTAAGTTGAATCTTTCACTCATTTCTTGCTCAAATTTAATAGTCGATTGCAATGCACGAAGAAGTCCATGTACATCAGCAGCTTCATTACTGGTTTCCATATCAGTGAGAAGCATAATCAAATGCATTTTTGTACTCTCAATAAACGCTAATAGCATACGTAGTTCGATTCGCCAGTGTGAAGGAAATATATTCATTGAAGTGAATTTCGCATCAATATGCTTTAGTAACCGCTTAAACCAGGCCCAGCGACGTTCAAACTGGTCAATTGAGTAATATTCCTTATTTTGACCAAATAAACTTTCGTATTGAACCAGTTGACGCTGAACAAAATCTTCTAATAATTCTTTTCGCACTTTGTGACCTAGTGCATCCACAACTAAGCAAGCATCAGCTGCAGCACGAAGTCCACCGGGAATATTGAGTGCTAACTCTACATCAGCGACAGTATCCACATTTTGTGCCAAGTCTGAGAAAATACGTTTAATTTGTTTAGTGAGATCTTTCTTTATTCTATCAATGCGCTTGACTAAATCGGCAATGACACTGATATTTTTGTATTGCTCAAAATGACCCATAAATTGCTTAACAGCATCCAAGAGATTGGCAGCTTCCTTGAAGTGCCCATCATCTGCCAGAGTCTTAATAAACAGAGTATTAAATTGATAATTATGTCATTAAATTATCATGGTACCTCTAGTTGATTTACGGCATTGATCAACATTTGTAAGCGATTGAGCGATGTAATTGATGTTTGCAAATGATTTTTTGCATAGTCCAGTTTCTTGATATCTGCGCACAAATCTTGCACCATGGATTCAGATTCGGATGCTTTTTTCTTAATATCGCTAATCTTCACAAAAAGATCCTCAATGTACTGCTTTGCTTCTTCCAGATCCTGCGGGGTGGGAACAATCAGAATGAAAATACAAATGGGTGCAGTCGTACCTTAGTAGCTTGTCGGCCAATCACACTTTGACTTTGAACGGTGCGAGATATTTCATCGTCAACTGAAGTTATTCGGGCACTAATATCTTCAACAAATGGATCCAACTCCTCCAGAGAAGCCTCTGCAACCCAAAGAAATTGTAATTAGTAAAGTACAGATATCCATTGTTAAATGCTATTACCAGTCGGAAACCGCTCATTCAAGTACTGAACAGGATCAAAGTCGTCACGATCTAAGGGATCCTCAAGAAGTTCCATCTTTCAGTCTTATGAAACAACTGCACCTGCTTTTAAAATAAGGCACCGATGATAAATAAGGAGGATATAATACAATAATACAAGAATACATCGGATCGATCTGGGATCTAATGAGTTTTTTTACACAAAAAAGGTTGATAAAACAGTGGAAATCGAATTGCCAGGGAAAATCCTTCAATAATAATCTCTTGCGTTTTTGTGCGTTTTGTTTATTCCATATTATTAGTCGCTTCTTGTTCAACCATTTTGTCATCATCAACTTTGTTAACTCCTGGCGTTCGAGTTTTCGCATGGTCAAGTTATTTATTTGATGAATATTCAAAAGTTAGACTGGGTGAGGTGGCTTTCTCTCTCTAATTCTTGTCGAATCGTATCATTGCCCAACAAGACAAGAAGTCGAGCCAGAAGGAATCTTGAACGGCCTTTCCTTCCTAAAGTTGCAGTACATAAACTTTATCATCAAATAGTTATTTGGATTGCATCCATATTATCTGTTATTTCATCTATCGTCACTGTGCTGCCATTTACACTAGTTGTATAGTATCTCGCGTCCAAACTTGTTTGTAATAGCCACTTCATAAAATGTTCGGATTGGGTTGTTGTGGTGGTGATGTGAATCATGTTTCTGCTCCTGGGACCATCAAGGTGAAACCACCGGCAACTCCCATGCTGCGTGGCAACTTAGTACGGAGTTACCAAGTTGATATTGAGAACGATTATTACATTGGTCGTGATCAAGAGTTAGGCAAAGGTGGTTGTGGTGTTGTCGTTTACGGAGAGCACAAAGAAACACATGCGCAGTATGCAATTAAGATAATAAACAAAGCAACTGCTGAACGTGGTCGATTAGATCGAGAACTGAAGTTGTTAAAAGATGTTGATCACGCAAACATTGTTCGATTGTTTAGTGTTTATGACACGCCAAGTCACATGTATTTTGTAATGGAGTTATGTTTAGGTGGACATTTAGGCAATCTACTTGCACGACAGCCAAACAAATATTTGGATGAAGATTGGGCAAAGAAACTTTGTCGCCAAATCTTATCTGCTGTTGCGCATATTCACAGCCGTGGTATTGCACATCGTGATATCAAATTGCAGAATATTTTGATAGATAGTACAAACGACCGAACCGCACAAGTGAAACTGATAGATTTTGGTTATGGGTCGCGATTTGTTGGGGCTTTACCAATGAGAACGAAGTGTGGAACACCTTACACGACTGCACCAGAAGTTATACGGGAAAATTATGATGAACGATGTGATGTATGGTCCGTTGGTGTTGTTCTCTATATAATGCTGTGCGGTCGTCGCCCTTTCGAAGCGCTTGATATTGCGGGACCATTGTCTGATGCTGGAAAAGCAGCGATGATTACGAGTATCCTTGCCGGTCGGTATCACTTAAATCATAAACCATGGCAAAACGTTTCCCGTGCGGGTATAAATTTTGTTAAAACCTTGCTTCATCAGGATTACCGTACTCGAGTTCGCTCATCTGAAGCATTAGAAAACCCATGGTTAAATGATGCCAAGATGTTGGATAGCCAACAACATGCTCTCGTTTCCGCCAAGAGTTTCAATGCAGTTTCAAAAATCATCCAAGCCCAGGAAAGTACTGAGATGCAGCGGACTGGTATGGTTGCATTAGTTTTTGGAATTCAAGCTTACGCTGCTGTCGATTTGCGAGCTGTATTTCAGTCCTTTGATGCAGATGGGTCGGGTACTTTGTCGAGGAAGGAGTTTCAACGAGCAATAGCGCAACTAGCTCCAGAGTTATCAAATTCTGATATTGATCGCCTATTTGATATGATAGATATCGACAAAAATAAGCAAATTTCTTACACAGAATTCTTAGTAGCTTCCTTGGATCCTCGTGAGGTAGATTTAGAGGAACTAAATAAGGCCTTTAAACTCTTGGATGAGGATGGAAACGGTTATATTTCACGTGATGAGCTGCGCAAGGTAATACTCGCCACTTTTTTCGTATATTATCATCTGTTGATGCCATAATATTTATTTTAGGTGATTAAGACTCAAATACAGCAGGCACTGGAGAATTCTACTCAAGAGCATCAAAAGGATGCTATTCTGGGGAGATCGAGAAGCAATTTACGGTTATCATCGGGTTTAAATGGGTCCATGAAAGATAGTCAAATAATAGATGAAGTAGAGCGTCGAGTTAATGCAATCTTTGATGAAGTTGATGTCAACAATGATGGTTGTATTTCGCATGCAGAATTTTTATGGGCGATGACGGGGTTAGATACTCATTTGACTGAAAATGAAGAAGTTCCTGGTCACAATCCTGGTAAAGGCAGTGGAAATAACAAAGAAAAATCAATTGGAAGACAATATAAATCATCTCCAAATTTGAATCGACAAGCCAGTGATAAGGGAGTAATTAAACATCAGAGAAGCATGGGTGCTGGTCCTGCTCCACAACATCCTCCAAAGCGATCAACATTGACCGCCTTTCGCAATGCATTGCAAAGTGGAATCGGTGGTAATAGTAGTGGAAGTAATAATAATCCTAACAACAGTACAGCAAGTCCTAATGATGGAAACAGCAAAGGTTCATCTCCTTTAACAATTGAAACTCCAAATGCAGGAAAAGTTGATGGATTATTAGTTGTAAACTCCAAAGAATCCACAAATACTGCCACGTCCATATCAACAATAGCAGGTGGTGGATGTCAAAGCAAAAACGGATCACCTCAATCCCAAACTGGAACGAATTGTGCGGGAACATTGATCCCTATCGGGAAATCGCCGGTACGGAAGATGCCACATGCATTGTCGGGCAGATTTGCTATTGATCATGGTGACAATGAGTTACCATCTGCCATTGAAGAAGAAGATGATGAAAGGGGCTCGGTAAGCGGATTCAGCAGAGGTGGCATTCCCTCATCTTTGGAGACTATGAGACGTCGTGGTTCCGATGTGATTCCAGTGGAGGACCGAATGAGTTCTCCATTAGGGCATGAAGAACCTGCGGATGAAGAGGCAGTTGTTGTAAATCGTCGCTCGAAAGAGATTAATGCAGTTGAAGGAGATGGTTCTTCAACAGGGATAAAAGTAACAAGAGAAAGGGCATTGACCGCTGGTTCTCCAGCAAATGTAACACCACCCAATTATACTGGAATTCTAGCACATAATCACAGTAAATTTATCCCAGACACTTTTGTAAGTTTCTTTTCGATTCTTTCGGTTAACTTGTACTAACTTGTTCCAATGGTAGACCAGCCCAGAGGCATCGCCACGGTCGGCTGTGGTGGGCGAAAATACTGCATCACGCACAATCGCATTCTATAGTATGCCGGAAGATGTAGGAGGAGGTAAGTGTAATTATATTTGATGTCAAAAGTCCACTAAATAATTCTTTCTGGCTAGTGATGCGAGATGATCATGGTATCAATAATGAAGATCATGAATTATCATCGTCCAGCTATGATGCTGATAAAGTGGCAAGCTTATTTGGTCCTCCTCCTAGTAAAAAATATAACTTTGGTGTTCATACATCTCACAAGGGGCATGAAGAGTCATCTGGTGCAACTACCACAGAAGCGCAAAGCGGTCGTGGTGGTAAGAGTTATGTCGTGGAGGATATGGACGCCACCCCTCTGCGTAGTCCAAAGTTCCGCAGAGCTGAATCAACCGATCACAGTGAATCGGCTTCTGGTGGAGGGTCACAACCCATCTCCCTTGGCACAATTGGCAAGTCGAAGTCTCTTAAAACATCAACAATTATCGATTCTACCCAAGGGGTTCCAATCAAGATGGTACAAGCTGATAGTGATAAATCAAAATCACCATTCGGACCACCCAAACCGAAGATGAGCAGGGCGCCAAGTCTGAAGCGCGATATAAGTGACAAATTCTTAGACATTACAGGTGGCTTGGATGATGATCGTAAGTTAATTATCATGATACGTGTTCGCTGAATAAACGCTTGCTCATCCATAGATTTAGAGGAAAGGTCGGATGCAGAGCCTGTCCCACCACCATTTTTGGCCAGAAACCCTAGTGCACGAGCATTTAGCATGTCATCGATTTTAAAGAGGGATGCGGAATATGAACACACCAGTAATGCCCAGGTAATGGTATTTTGGTTTTTAAAGTTTGTTATGACCAATGTTTTTTGTCGCAGTCAAATCATGATTCCAGTGGACAAGGTTTAGGGACAAGGGCCAATCATGATGATTCTTCTATCAGTCAACACGAAGATTCAAAGCATTCAATTGTTGGGAATTTATCGAAAATGTTCTCGGCAAAGTTAAAAACATAGTTGCAGATCGTAATGGTCATTCAGGTAACATCAATCTTTGCTTATCTCTTGATCACGGAGATCGTTCGATGTGGTTTGAAAATGTAGGTTCATACTTTTTGGGTGGGATTTTTATCCAAAACGCATCATCGGTCCTTATTTCATTAAACATTGGAACATCGATTGTTTGATGTTATATTGCGATTTGTTTAGTTTGATTGTAGCTCTTGATATACGAGGATGTCAACATTCTTCGTATTTGTATGGCCAGATTTGTGCACACATTCTGGGATTGATGATGGAAAGTATTAGTCCTGCATAATTTACCTTCAGATGGATGTATTGTACTATGTGGCTGATAGCAGCTGTAGTACGGAGATAAAATAGTCCCGTTATTGTAAATTTTCTCTCTAAAATTAGGAGCAGCAATTGCTTCTTTTCTTTTTTTTTTTCTTGAGAAAATAAAGCGGCATGGTAATGCTTGTTGTGTATGTAATTGTTGTTTTTTTTTAGTTATTAATTTTCTGATCGGTGTTTCATTCTTCATCAGTGTTACTTGTAAGTTTGTGCATATTTTTGTGTATTTTTTATGAAAGTTGTGGAGTATCCATGTTTGATTTTTGCTTTGTTCGTTTAGTACATCGTATCTTGAATCTGTTGAAATTTTTCTGTGCGTGTAGATATTATTATGGTATACTTCTAACACTATCATGAAGAAGTAATAAATAAACCGGAATGTCAAACCGAGATTTGAAACGTCTTTTCCCAAGCTTGTCTTGAACTCTTCCCATATTGTCTTTGTGTTTTGTGTGCTCAATCAATTCCATGTTTTAGTTTGGCGAATTACTAGGAGCTGCATCAAAGCAATAGGACGCATAGTTTGAACACATTGTCACTTCATTTGATCTCTGATAATCGCAATTGTATTCATCCATCCCATCTATCAATCAAGCAGTATGGGTGGAATGGATGAAGAATTTACTTCTACAAGCACCATCAGTGAACCATTTTTAATGAAGAGTGGTCCTACTGCCGTTGAAGTTAATCCAATTATTTCCAGATCAACCTTCAATTGGGGAATCCCAGGTTACCGTGATCCGTTATTTCTGTTTCTATTTATTGCAAATCTTTTTTATGTTGCCACCCTTGCGATCAGTTATGGTGGAGTTGCTTTGGCAAATACCGGTAGTGATTACTGGATTATCACATCGACGGATCCTTCATCATCTATATCAATGAATCCAGATGGAACTGATTACTCAGAAGTCGCCTATGAAGGTAACTATCACGTCCCAACGAAACTTTTGGCTGGTCTAGTTCTCATAATACTATCATCAGCAACTATTTCGATGACTTGGATATATTTCTTATCCAAGATTGCCCATTATGTTATGAACACAATGATTGTTGCTATTGTCGTAGCCTCTTCGCTGGGTGGATTCACATTTTTGTTTATGGGCTATTCACCGTTGGGTTTGCTGTTGATACTTGTTGCTATGTCTACTTTAATTCTTGCTTTGTATCATCAAGCAAGGATTGACTTCGCGGCAAAGAATTTACAAATTGCATGCGAAGCAATTGTGACAGTTCCGTCTACTTTG
>JACCEA011569006.1_pt1 | contig 23718 bp, 16 predicted proteins | sample 7449851 | NCBI WGS metagenome assembly JACCEA01 (sample SAMN15323453, study PRJNA562643) | freshwater metagenome | isolation source: river surface water | place: USA:Blue River Watershed | collected 2017-08-18 | reverse complement strand
GAAGCCAAATGAAATCATACGCAAAAAATAGCTCTAGTAGGCTTTCGTGCCAACCCAAGTCAGACTGAATATTCCGGTCCTCTTTGATGGCTAGCCTTCCTTCATCAACTTCTTTCATAACAGCATTCATTGCAGTTGAGAACGCATCATCCATTACGAGTTCTTGACCCATCAACAATCTTTTCAACTCATCTTGTCGTTCCATCAATGTCTTCAATGTTTCGTCAGTAGTTTCAATTTTAGTCGAATTGGTCACTCCATTTTGACTTGCTTGTTGATCATGTTCGTGGTCTAAATCAATCACATGATGAATTGAAAATTTATAGTTGAGCCAATCTTGAAAGCATTTGGATTGTTTGCCGATCCATTCTTTTCCTGCGTCATTACCATGTACGGCTTTTCCTTTTGGTGCAACAGATTTTCCAGCTGTTGATGCTTTTGAATTTGGTTTCAAAGCTTTCTCAGCATTTAACATAGACTTTGAATCTTTAATTCCACATTTTACTGGTATTTTTTGTGATGGTTTTGTATTTTCTGATGGAAGCTGTAAGAGAAAAGTTTAGAATTCTGAAAAATAATTTCTAATACAATATACCTGTAACTCAGGATTCCCACATATCCCTTGCACGGTTATTTGAAGAGGTGATTTCCCATCCATCTTCAAGCCAATAACTTCTCTAATTTTTATGTTATTTTGAACCGGATTCCAGTAAACCACACCGGGGATGGTAGCTCCTGCGGGAATGATTGCCGACTCCTCTGAATTAGAAAGTCCTAGCCCCATAGAAACACCATTTTTCTTGGGAATCTTTACGATAGATATACTAACATCTTTGAGAGTATTGGGGTTCTTCAATTGAATGCTGATTGATTTCATGGAACCGTAGTTCACATTACCGAAATCCACAACTAAAATTTCTTGGAACTTTGCGCAAACTAATGTGAGTTCATTGGCATTGTTTATCAACCAGTTCCCATCATTCTCCTTATTTGTACCAATTGCTTCAGCAAGAGGACGAGGAGTCGGGGAAAAAGTCATCATTTTCATGAATCGATGCGCCGAGCAATAAAATTGTGCGTGCCTGTTCGCTCTGCTGCTCATCAATATCGCTAAACCTCAACGGCTACAAATTGCAACAATCAGACCAATAAGTCTAATTATTTCACTGCCAGCATCAGCAGGCGCATCTCTCGCCTGTTTGAATTTGGAACTCCAAATTCAAGTTCGATTCCAGATTGAATCATGTACAATCAAGATCATTGACAAATGGATATTCCGTGAATGCTTAATTTCTTGATGTTAACCAGATGTCAAAGAAGCTTCTATTTGAAACTCTGCAGTGGCTCGAATCGTTGAAGGTTGACACAGAGGATAAGCTTAGAGTTACCGCTCAGTCCAAACTGTTTTTTGAAAGAGATGATTTTGAAGATATTGAAGAAAGATATCCCGACATTCGTGAGTATCGACGACAGTTTACACGCCGTGCCTTTGCAAAATGGAAGAAGTGGCTGCAACACAAAAAATCTTCTCAAAGGCGAAATTCAATATTTCTTAATAACCATGCCACTCGTAAACCATCAAACGTCATGAATGCTCGAGTCATCATGCATATTTCAAGGAATAGTTGGCATACATTCTACAATACCCTCCAAGGCTTTCGCTGTTTAAAAAAATTCGTGGAGAGGAATAAATATATGAGGCAGCAGTTTAGTTTACATAAAGCTTTGCAATGCTCCATCCTGCATGTTGGTCCAAAATCAAGAAAATGGTTCGCGTACAATAGGATTTCCTGTTTTGAAATGTTGACCAAGCATCACCGAGTATCTATGATGGTTCGATTTTGGAAAATTTGGAGCAGAATGCAGCGAAATAGAAAAATTGCGGTTATCCGAACTTGGAAGATGAACTTTTCAAAATGCGTTAAAATCCATAATGTAAGTAGGATAATATAATTGAATAAAGTTTTGGTGATTTTTATGCTTTCCAGATGATTTGCAAATTGGATAAGATTCAGGGGTTATTGTTCTATTTGCGATGGAAAAGGTTTACATGTTGGTGGTCGGGTGAGCAATTCTTCATGATTTGTGAATATATCTAATAATAATATTTTGAATAGTGAAAAACTTCAGAAATAGGTACTGTCTTCAAAAGGCTATGGCAATTTGGAATCGAAGGGTGGTCATAATTAGGCAATGGAAGCCTGGGGTGATGATGAACAGCGCCTTGTCTTTTCATATCTCAACTGCACTACGAAAGATCAATCACTATGCACATCAACGCAATGTTATGAAGACATTTTTTAATTCTTCTGTGGCATTGCATAGATTTTCGGCACTGCGTCGGGTTTTCCAAAGATTAAATTCCTCTGTATGCAGTCGTCTGCACATGGCTTTCCTCTCTAAAAGATCCCACGAGAATCGAGTTCATTATTCCTTTCGAAAATGTCTAATTCGTTGGCGAAAATCGGTTTGTATGAAGATAAGAAATAATCGCTCTGTGGTATTCGCTCATCGCAAATTACTCCGAATCGCGATGTTGAGTTGGTTCTATAAAAGCTGCGTCCCGCCAGTGGAGCGTCAAACTTTCTACAATTTTCGAAACAATTACATCGCAAAATGTAGAAGCGAAGAAATATTGATGGATAAAGATGTTTTGTGTAAAATTCTTATGCTCCAAGCCTTAGAGCGATGTCGCCAACTTCAGATCTTTAATCGTGTGGAAAATGATGCTGAGTCCGCGGAATTTTCGGGTGTTTGTCGCTCGCAAATAGTAATGGCTGCAAAATTTTTGCTGCGTTCCACACCAGTCTTTTCTACAACGAGTAGTGGAGTAATCAACTTCTCGCGCTTGAATATTCGATCATTCCTGGTCCGTCGGTATGAAAAGCTAGCAGATCAGTACTATAAGGCTCGTAATTTTCGAGCTATTGTCCGCCGTTTGCAACTCTTCTTACATCAGAGCAGTGTAGGTTGCCAGCGACGGTTGTTTATGATAGTTTTCAAGAGAAAATGCTTTTCGGTATGGAAGTATCGTGCTAAGTATTCATATCAACCTCAGCGTGAAGCATTTGATAAAAGCAGCCGATATCATTTCAATTGGGCTTTACAAAAGTTTCTTTATTCATGGAAAGCCCATATTAGAAAGATACGGGATCAAAGACAGGTGCTGAATCGTCTTGTAAGATTTCATCGCTTATCTTACAATTTTCAGAAAATTTGGCATGACCGTTATCATATTGGCATAATCTGGTTACAAAGAAAGGTTTTTTACGATCGAGCGAGGCACCATTTTCGGTGGAACAAGCAACAAAGGTTTTTATGGTTTTGGCAACAGTGGACGAAAACTTCAAGAAAACGTCGCATTGTACTTCAAGCCTTCAGAAAGTTATATCCTTCATCAACCAAGACTCGGCGATTGCAAAGGAATATTTTCAATGCTTGGCAGAGCGAATATCTTCCATACGCGAAAGCTGTTGGGTGCAAGTTACAAAAAAAGATTTTAGATCGAAAAAGTCACCAGCTCAAGAAATATTTCAGCTTTTGGATTGATTGTTTCGAAGAGATGCAAGGAAAAAGAATAGAATGTAGGAGGGCAATCAGAATATGGATGGTATATGCATTGTGCAGATGCAAACTTAGGAGATGCGCATTATCGAAATGGTCAATTACGTCATCAGAATCGCCTCAACTAAAAGTATCCCTAAAATATTTACACTTTCCTGGTTTTTATTTGGCTGCAGTATACTCGATAAATTTGAATCGGCCCTCTTCAGTCGCGACCACGAAGATAACAACGTCAAGTCCTGATAATATTGATATTTTGGGTCAAGGACGTCAAAGATCCAAATATAAAAGCCTGTATTGTCAGCGTCATTATTTTATGAAATGGAATCTGTGGTTGAAAACTATGAAATATCGGTATTGCCAATATTTGCAAGTTGGCTTTCGTGTTATTAATCAGTTGAAGCAAATCCAATCTGTGGACGAGAGATTATCACAACTGTTGGACTTGAAGAACCAACATCGCGGATTTTGTGCTTGGCAGCAAGTTCAGACCCTTCGTCTCCAAAGAGTTCGCTCTTTTTTGGTTCAAAAATTAGGGCGAAAATTTTTTATTCAATGGCTAAAACAATATAATCGTAGGGTGATGCAATATCTGTTGCGCTTGTCCAACAACCAGAAAGATGGATTTTTTAATGATAAAATTGACAGTGCAAAAGGTAAAAAGCGCAACAAGCATCTGATTGGAAACTTAGACTATTTAGAAATGGCAACCGAATTGAAGCGTTCTGGTGCTCTTCTAAAGAATGAAAATAGTATCCATCAGAAAAGTGATTCAACCAGAGTAAAAAGCGCTCACAGCGTAAATCGTCCAATATTGAATGATATTTCAAATGAATTTGATGTAATGAATTTTAGGAAAGGCTACTTTCTGAGCACTGAAAGTGTCACAAAAGTGAGACCGGATGCAGTATTCGATGATAAACACTCCGAGAAGAGCAGCATCTGCAGTGGAGATGTGTCGCAATTTAGCGAAATGACGGATGATTCTCTTGATCAGTATCATCGTGGCGAAAACACCAATTCCCCAAGCTCGGAAGGAAAAAATTTTCTGTATCCGTCTTCGAAGGGGAAGAGTGCGGAAAAGAAGAACTCAGAAAGAAAATCCTGTTTCACCTCGGTGGAGAACTCACTATTTTCCGCCCGCATTTATAAATCTACATTTTCCAGCAAAATCAAGGGAAAGAACCCTGAAAAGTATGATAACGATATGAGTGATCGCAGTCTCAATATATCTTTGCATACTTCTAAAATGCAAATGGACGACAAAGAAAAACGCTCCAGAAGTGGTGGTTATTTGGAACTGTTCGAGGATCAACGATCACGCTCTTTTTACAAGTAGGTTTCTCAATAAATCATTAATCTAAAAAGAACTACAAGAAGACAATTAATGTTATTTTGAAAATAAAAAGTGTCCTCAAAATTAGCTACATCAAAACTTTATATACAATGAAGCAATTTGCTATCATTATACTGAAAACTTTCTACTTTCTACCAACAATTGTTTGCTGCTCCAGTACGAGAAAATCCAGATCACGCAGAACAATGTAACTCATAAGATCGATCCGCTACATCAAACATACAAATTACTCTCACACTAAAACATTTGGTGAAAATCGTTTGTTTTTGAAGTAATCATCGACCGTATCAACTATTTCTAACATGTCCTCATCAGATAATTTAAATGATTCTGCCAAATGGTCAGTCATATCCTTGGGATGAACTCGAGAATAAAATAATCCAAACATCATTGCTAGTCTATGGAATGTATGAATTTCGTTGTTTCCATAATCTCCAAAGATTTCAATCAACAAAGATGAATTCTTCATATATATCATATTTCCCTCGAATGCACCATGATTGGTAATAACAACATGAGAGGCTGCAACTGCATGCAATTGAGTGTAAAAGTACAAATTAGGATCGGAATTGTTTAACAACAGAATTTCGAAAGTAGGGGTTGGAAATCTTTTCTGTAGGAGTTTCACAAAGTCGTCCTGATTGGAAATTTTGCGCGACGGCGCCAACGGTCCTCGAAATGAAAACAGTATTCGATAAGGGGGATCCAGTGAAGGAAAATATGTAGTCAAAGGAGTCAAAAAAGATGTAGAATTGCTGTTTTGAAGCATTCTATAAGCACTTGCTTTGAAAGCCTTCACTGCTCTCGGACTAACAGTTGGAATTGCCCCGTATTTGTAATCACTCCGTCGCACTAGCGTTTCAAAACAGAATGACGATTGCATAATCAATGGGCGGTAGCGAATCTCATCTGTTGAATTGATAACTAAATTATCTGGTTTTGATTGATAATATGTTGGGGAGTGGGAAGAAAAATACAAAGGCACGAGTTGGTGATCCCTCATGGATCGTCGATAGTAAACTGGGACATCGCTTTGGTTGAATGCTTCTAACAAAGCTGTAAAGTAACCCTTATAGAAGCTCTCCATTGAACCAATCCCATCGCATAATCGCTGAAAACAAATTGCTCGTTGCATGACAATACGTTTCACTTTGATCATTGAAAAAACCTGAATCAATGCAATGTCATAGTGCACATGCCCCACATGCAAGTAATCGTTAATCCAGTATGTGACTCCATCTCCAATATAGTTTACTTGTCCTTTGAGATAATCTAAATCATAATTTTCAAAAACTCTGTTCGCTGAATGTCCTGCAGGCATAGTGTTGGTCATACAAGTATTGGTGTGAAACCCCGCACCACCGCGTCTCTTAAATTCCATCATGTCCAACAAGTCATCTGGAATTTGAGGGCGAATATAAAATGTTGGAAATTCAGAAAAATTGTAACATGGTTTCACAGGGTCTGCAACTCCTGGACGAGCTTCGACAGTACGAAAAAATAAAAATAAACCATTGAAAACTGTAGCTGCGACAGCCACTAGTAGAAATCGTTCGAAAGGACAGGTGCAGGTGATCATGATTGAACTCCACCTAATAGACTTTGTTCATTTCCACAATGCAATGGCTCTATTGAGGATGAAGAATTATGGTGCAAAGCAGGAAAGAATACGGCATTCGCCAAAATTCGAATCTGTTGGCCATTTCTATTGTACAATCGTATAATAATAAGGCCTAATAATGGTAATAAAAATAAGGAATACCCGCATGGGCGGAGCGAGCGCTCTTTGTGCTGCCGCCTCTGTGTGGGGATGCTGTTACAATTATAGGGGGTGAGATGAAAAGGTAAAAAATGACCGTCTATGCATAGGCATAACTCTGTTCCGCATTTAAGTTTTAGTGCACAACATATGGTTACAAGTTCGAAGTACAGTTATCAACTATAAATACAATATTTCGTCGAAGCATGCACCTTCAAGTCACGTAGGTGAAAACAGCATTAGAATAAAATGGCAAAGAAGAGAGAGTCCACCAAGATATCTTCAAGAAACTTAAATTTGGAATGCCATTGATTCATGTCATCACCAACTTGTTACTTCGGTTGCTCGGTGACGGCCGATGTTTCCGTTGATGCTGCGAAAACATAAGCCTTGGCATTACGGAAAGTACTCTTATCCTGCATAGACTCGGCATGATACTTGTACTCGATGATTGTGCTCGGTTCCAAATCCAAAATAGACTTTAATTTTTCACCAATATTGAATTTGATCTCGTCATTGCGACTATCAGCATTCCAAACTGATAACAAATCCTCATTACGACGAATGCACACACTCACACCAACTACATCAGGTTCTTCAAAGCATTCTCCGATTGCAGCAATCACTAACTCTTGCCACATCTTTCCTAACACGCTCGCTTCTGTGTCCTTGCGCTTCTTGACCTTCAAAATCCAGCATCCACCCTTTGGATATGCTTCCCACATTGGAATATTCGATGGACCATCACGAAAAAGATACAGATTAACGTTCAGGTCTAGTACTGAAGGGCGTTTCAAGTGGCAGTACAATTTCCAAAATGACTCCACTGTGTCAAATGCCGCAATCTTGTGCAAATGACCTTTGTAGTCATCTAAGTTTGATGGTTTGTTTGGATCATATCTTTGCTTCTTGTCATACCAAAATGCCCATCCAGTTTGCAAGACATGGTCATTTTCGCCCCGTTCTATGCGTGGAGATACTGTTGCATCAGTCGACATGGTTTTATCGGTTGAAGTGTAAAACTGTCATGATGAGAAAAAGAAAGGGCGTTGTGCGGCAGGTAAATTACTGGTGCTGCGGATTTTTGCCGATTTCTCAATTCCTGGAGTTTTGTGGAATTAGGAACCTGGAGATTCGCATCTCAAAATCTCTCAATTTTGCTCAACGAAAACCAGCTTTCTATTCCTTGAGCTAGGTTTTTAGTTATCAAAAACATTGTATACACTGTATTCGATTGATAGAATATCAATCGTTCTACGGTAAGAATAACTCTCAAGTTTCTCGTTATCTTCCCTTATCTGTAAAATTTCGAACACCAGAAAAGATTTCTTGACATGTTTATGACAACAAAAAAGTACCGCTGCGATACATAGTTACGATAAATCTATGTCTAAAGATAAGAAACAAATATATATGGAATGAGCATGCCACATGCTTGTTTTCACCAACCGATATCCTAAATATCTCATCCGAAACAACACGATCTGGGAACTTGACTTCTGGTGATTGAAAACTATGTCAGATGATGAAGATGTCGTAGATGAGGATGAGGATGAGGAGGATGAGGGCAGCGAGGAGGAAGAAGAAGATGAGGAGGAAGAGGAGGAGGAGGAGAGTGAAGATGATGAGCTCAAACTTTTGAAAAAGAAAGAACTGGTTCAAAAAGATATTACGTTGATACATCACATTTTTGAATATATTGATGAAACATCACGGAGGATTGAAGATCATTCTGATATGGAGCTTGATTTGAAGCGATTAGAATTAGAGTTGGCAGAGGCAAGAAGTTTGATTGCATCCATGAAAAATAATAAACCTAGTGGTGCAACTAAAGAAAGACTTCTGGCACCCAGTTCCAATCGCATCGTCATTGATCCCACGGATTTATCATTTGAAGAATATGATCGGATGGATGAAGCGCAACGAAACTTATTGCTTGATCAGGCAATAGCGGCTCTTGCTGAAGGTATTCAATCAGGCCATGTATAACTTAGAGGGAACTAAATTGTTACATTTGCATTTATTTCTATATATCATCTATTTTGATTATTTGATATTAACCAATATGGGATACGCAATATGCTATAATGCGGGCTATTGTGAAAACACCTTCAGTCGCACTTCATCTGCGATTAAGCTGTTTCCATCGACGCCTTCACATATTCCGCTAATGTCATGTTACCCCCTCGCAGCATTTCCCTTTCTTCCTCGGTGTTCGGTAGATGCACCGATCTCAAGTACCTAATATAATTATGGTGATATCAATTTTTTAATACCTCGTCAGAAGATGTCCATACCTTTCTTTTGTAGACATCATAGCTGCTTCAAATGCATCCAGGCCTATATATCCCATAATCCTTTGGCGAACCTGCAAGAGGAAATCTTTCTTCAACGATACAAGAAAAACTAATAATGTTACCGCACCTCATCAATATTAGAGTCTTCGGGAATGACAAATTCATAATTGACGTTTTGTTGAATGGATGAAGCTGTTGGCGCTGCCAATTGCGCAGGGCGAGGAGTTGCAGCCTTGGTGTCACCTTGAGTTTCTTCTTTGAGACTTTTGTTCGACTTCCAAAGAATTTTCGGTCTTGTTTCTCTTCGGACAAACGGATCAGCAATAGAATTTGGAAGAATACCCTTAGCTTGCGCTTCCATCTCTTCTTTGATTTTCATTGCACTGGCAAGTAGGTCTCTCTTGGTATTATTCTCTCGCATTTTTTTGTTAGTTTCAATTTGTTTTCTATACGCTTTGTCAAAAACTTGCTTTTGTCTTTCGTTTTCTTTTTCCAAAAAGTCAATAGTTTTTTGAAATGCGCGGCGTGCATCATCATCACAATTCTTAATAGCTTCCTGTCTTTTCTTTACTAAGTACTCCATGGCATTTGAATAATCTGTGGCATATACTTTGTTGTTGCCTACTTTGTTCGAAACCATCCGCTTAATTTCATCGTGTGAATATACATAATTTCGAAAGTTCTTTTGATTCAATCTGATTAGCTTTACGTCACGCTTCGTCAACGCTTTTTGTTTCTTACTCTCCAGTGCTTTTAAATGAAAATCCAACTCATTCTGTTTGATGGTGTGATTAGAAATTCTATCAATCTTCATCTTTTCCCGCACTCCACCACCAGCGGAAAGCGTCAATCGTAAAGTAGTTTCAACACTCCCAGCACCATTCGGTGCAGGCACTTTGTAGGGCTTACTTTCAAAATCAGCTTTTAGAATTTCACACATACGGTATACAGGAGTGGATTCAATCGCCGATAATGAATATCGAACATAGCATCCCACTACATACTTCTTGAAAAATGGTTCGTTCAACATTCCAATAAGCTGATCTCTGCGAAGTGAGATCTTGATATAGTCATTCAAGTCCGCTGGGTCAAAATCATCCGCTTCCTCTGGCAATTCTTGTTGCTGTGACTCCAGTAAATGCTTCTGATATTCACTCAATGACTCGAATGACTTTTGCTTAGAATTACTTGAACCACCACCAACTTTCTCATAACCGGAAGAAGATTTTCTCGAGTAGGCATCTTTAATATTGCGGACATTCATCTCCTCGCCATCAGGTACATCCTCTTCTTCTTCCTCCTCTTCTTCTTCTTCAGATTCATCGTCGGAGTCGAAATCTCGAGTCTTTCTTCTTTTGGATGCTTTCTTCGATTTTGTCCGTCGTTGCTTTCTTTTCGATTTTGTTGTAGCAAAATGACGATGTTCATCATCATCGTCGTCTTCCGCATCTTCATCGTGATCACCCGAGGAAGCTTGTGGCTGTGTCTTATGCTGTTCAGATATCATTTTTTCCTCTTCACTGTCAAATAAGTCGTCCGAGTCTTCTTCGTCTTGAATCTTCTTCCTTTGAGAACTTGATGCTGGCGTTTTCATATCATCGTGGTCAGAATCAGAAAGTTTGGATTCTCGAGCAGCAACAGCTTTTGCACGAGCCTTGAGTTCACGATCACTATCATCACTGTCGCTACTTGCCGCTTGAGTTTTAGCCTTCCCTCGATTCGACTTTTTTGTTGGTTTACCCTTGACTACCGTTGTTTCCACTTTCGCAGCATCGCCTCCTCTCATCTGCCGCAATCTCTCTAAATCTAACTTCTTATTCAACTCCACCATTCGAGAGTCAATTTTTTGTTCCCATTCAATCTAAACAAATATTGAATCCATTACATGGGAGTTGTCCATCAATGTGTGACTTACCTCATTGTGATTTTTCTTGAAAACATATAATTTCTTTTTTTCTTCATAACTCAAATCTTGCAATTGCTGCGGAAGATCCAATTCGTCATCCAAATCCTCCTCATCCCACGAGTCTGTGCAAAATATTTTGGACAAACAAAAATAAGAAAATTTTTGATTGAAGATAATGGGAAACTACCATCTTCCTCGATATTCATTTCACTGTCGTCCTCAAAAGGATCAGCCTCCCCATCCATTAGTTCACTCTCACTTTCAGATTTCTTCCCCATTATGTTTGTATGATCGTGTTATTTTTGCGCAAAAGCAGTAGTACGTAATTTTAATAATACACTTTGGCTCTACAATATTCCATACAATATTTTATTGTACAATTGGAATTATTATACCAACAAAAAGGCAAAAAAAAGTAGGAAACCAGCGCGCACAGCAGGCAGCGCACCGGCGCCGCCCCCTGCTCTCTGCTGCTGCGCCTGTACCCGCCTCTGTGGTCTAATACGCCCACATAAGCTCTCTCTAACAATGGCTGCGCTGCTCTGGGCTGTTCGACAAGCACCAGCAAGCAGCACAAAGAAATTATTTTTGTGGATCAGCTATTACTCGAATTCTCATTTTATTGATATGGGTTGTGGTCCTTCTTCTGACGCAGTCGAGCTTATCGACATGGCTGATAAATGCCGAATTCCTTCAGTGCAATTCCGGGAAGAATCTTTGATGATTAACAATTCCAAACGAAACATTGCTGTTTGGTTACCATTGGATGAATCGCGCATTAAAGCAGTTGTATTGGTTTCCCATGGTCTTGGGGAGCATGCTTTATGCTACTACCATGTTGCCCATGAACTAGTGGCGCGAGGGTATGCAGTGTACGCAATAGATCACGTTTCCCATGGAAGAAGCGATGGTCAACGTGGTGTAATTCCGAGTCATGAAGTCATTGTGAATGATTTTATTTATTTTGTGAACACAACCAGAAAGAGATATGATCAACTTCCAGCATATGTTGTTGCTCATTCCATGGGAACATTGGTGGCATTAAAGAGCCTGCGTTCGTTGCATAATGTGTCAGCCATTGCACTATCTGGACCAGCCATCTTTGCCGGACATGCATCAAGTAGCCCATTCGGAATTAAATCACTTTATCCGTTGTCGCAAACTTCTTTTGCGGTTGGATTAACTGCGGTTACGTCATCATTGGATCCAGCAGGGCCGTGCGCACCAGTGGTGTTGGAGGAAATTACTGCAAACAACGCGGTATTGGCTGACATGATTCGAGATCCCCGCAGAAATGAATCAATCGTGACAAATAAAACAGCCAAAGAGTTGATTCAATTAATCGGTCTTGTTAAAGAAGAATTACCAAATATTTCTCTACCGGTGTATTGCATTCATGGCGAACTAGATATGATTGCGCTGAAGAAGAGTAGTGAATACATTTTCGAACATATTGCCACTCCTGCGACAGATAAACATTTGATGATAATTAAGAATCTAAAGCATGAAGTTTTTAATGAACCAAACCCTCATGGTCAAGAATCTATTAAGTTGGTTGTAGACTTTGTCGAAAAGGAATTTTCCAAACAGATAAAGGATGCCAAACAACCGGAACCTAGTGTTACTTTGCCGGAGGCTGCAGTGGACGATTCAAATGTTTGCGATGGTACCAATATTGAGAACACGCAAAAGGAAGAGGAAAAAGAAAACATCCAATTGGATGAAGAAGCCAAAGTTGTTGAAAATAATGATATTCAGGTTGAATTAGCGAATTAGAAATGTAGGAGTTAAAAGGTAGGTTTTGAAATTTTGACTTTACATCCGATCCATAATAGGACTGGAGTATTTCTTCCCTTATTTGTTTTGTGATTGGTCGTTTTCGTTATGTATTTTTAATGAGATACCGTACCGTATCTTGATGTCTACCGTTTGGTGAGGCTAAAATTGTGCGCGCAACATGATTGCCAAAGTATAACTATGTTAATTTCACGCAAATTTTGACAAGCTGCTTAATTTTCTATATTAGTTCTCTTCTTCACTATCTTCATCGGCCAATTGACTAATGATGCGCTTGTAGTAATCTTTTAAGAACTTTTGCTGCTCTCCATCAGCCCGATTTAAATATTGTTGAAATTGGTTAGAACCTGATCCAGGTACAGAAGATGGGCCTTCGCACAACGCTTTCATTGCATGATCTGCAGAATATTTAACCTAATACGAAGAAAAGTGGTAATACTTAGATGTGGAACTACTAATCAATATACAACTCACTCGTAAATCGATATCCTTTACGGTTGCAGAAAGAGAAGGGAAAAACTTTTCCATATGCTGGGAAGTGGCACCATAAACATGAATCGCAGCCTACAATACTATGTATTAGTGACCAAACGAGGGTCATCAATTATTATTATATTCTTACCTTCTTTATGCAATTGACTCCATTTATTCGAACATCTCCAGCGGCAGTGGAAACAACGAATTTTGAAATAATTGGCGCAAATCGATGAATTGCCGCTTGAGCTAGAGTTTTGAACTCAGACTTTCTCTCTTCATTGCCTTTAATAGAAGGGATAGCAACAAGCCATTGAATGGCTCTGTGAAAGACGATTGTGATTAATACCGCTATTCTATTTTCAATAAACTGATAGTTCTCACCTCCCCAACGCAATTTTGATGGTTGTGCGGTCATCTTTTGTTCCCGCCCGTTCAAAAAAGTTAAAAATCTCATCTCTCATTTCATCTCCTCTGGATCCACTTCCACTTAGTACCGCTCCTAAACCAACCAATTTTCCAGCCACAAGAGACCAAGGATCATCCAAGAACTCATCTGAAGAACCATCAGATCCCAACAAGTCCAACAATAAATCTGTAGTAGTTTCCTGATTCAAGTAGTGCGACATCGCGTGTAAACACTTGGCACAAGTTAAACGAACCGGATCATCTTCATCATATAGATTTTTAATGGCCATAACGCGAACCTTATCTAATGCCGCAGGAGTTGCTTTTTCACCGCCCAGATGAAGAACTGATATTGTCGCTTCCATGATAGAATTACGAATCGCATTACTATCAGTTTGAGAGCACAAAGCCGAAAGCTCCGAAAGAAGTGGATCGACTCGTAAACTGATATTCATCAATTTTCCAAGCGCTTGTCCACCGCGAACACGAACTTCACGTAACGGATCACTCAGAGCTTTTACGAAGGTGGTCTGAAGCTGAGGAGCAAATGCTTTCAAGTGTTGACCACCGCGTTCCAACAAGACCAGCAAAGTCTAAAATTTACAAAAACCATAGATAGAAAGAGATTAAAGCCAATGAGGAAATTAACGTATGACATGCTAACCTACCTTCAAGATCGCAGCCTTCACACTACTTGGATATCGCTCACCCACAACTCTGATCAAAGGACCCACTGACTTAATCAAAGTTGGTTTCAATACGTCAATGGTTGTCATTGTGGCCAAATCTCCGATCATTTCAGCAGAAACCTCTCGGACTTGAATAGACCCATTGGACAAACCATATAAAAATATTGTAAGGAATGGATCAAGAGTTTTTGGAATGGTGAGCAATGGCAAAATAAATTCACCATTCGCGTTAACTTGAATGGCAGAACTGGTCTTGTGACGTGCTGAACTTGCAGTTGAAGAAATGCAATTCTTCATGAAATCCACATGGTTCATTAATTGATCCAAAGGAACATTGTTGGCAATCGCTGCAAAGCAGTTTTTCAAAGCTTCCAAAACGTACATTTCAACATCGGCAATTCGAGTGATGATAAACTTGAGTAAAATTGGAACATAATCGAAGTAGTCAGATTTGCAGAAAGTAAAAAACTGTTCAGCGACCCAACATCCCCACTTCCGACGCTTAATGTTGGTATCATGATCAATTTGCTTTCCAATTTCAGTAACAAATGAACCGACCCCATTGGTACTAATCGCAGAAACCAAGGCTTTTACAGCAGATTTAACACCTTCCAAACGCTGCTCTTCAAAAGCTACCTTACCTTCCAAAAGAGAAACTTTATCAACGTCCTCCTCTTGTTGTTGGGATTGACGTAAAGTATCAATTTTCCCTTCAATCTGATATAATTCACTGATTAAAGAAGGGACCAAACTACCCAAGTAGTAATGGACATATTGCCCGGACACCTCCAAAACCGCCGCCAATGCTCTGGTAGATACCAATTGGATTGGGCTGACCATAAACATAGGCAATAAATACTCTAACATATCCCTCGGTTTTAACGATACAATTTCTTTTAAACCGTTGATTGCCAATTCACTTTGTTCTCCACCACCTACCAAATTCTGCAATAGCGCAGGCACAATTTCATTGACGGCAATATCGCCAACATTCTTATATAATATCATGAATGATTTCGCTGCTTGTGAACTGACTTCAGGTGACACATCACACAAGGCGACGCGGACAGCACCAATGATGGAATCAATATAATCTTCGGCCTGCTTTTTGGTGCAAGATGTGAGAACTTCAGACAATCCCAAACAAACTCCAAGACGGGTACTCTCATTATCACTACGAAGTCCAGCTTGCAATGGTTGCACGATTGCAGGAAGGACTTTATCACCCAGTTTGGTGACAAGTTCGCCAATTGATCGACCAGATATTAACCTCAAATCTTCCACTTCTGATGAAAGTTGCTCGACGAGCTTCTTTATCAAAGTAGGCATGACTTCCACCAAAGTACGTGGGGTGTTAGCGACAATGGTTTTCCAAATTTGCAATGACTGTTGACGTACACTCGCTGCAACGTCTGCTCTAGCAATATACAGGGATGCCAACACACTATCAGTTACAGAATTACCAAGGCTGTTTCGAATGTTGCTTATCACACGTGTAGAGCTTGTCATATTTCCTGCCTCATCATCGTCGTCATCTAAAGTCATGCCGATGGACTTTGCATCGCCAATCAAAAATAATAACTCTCCTAACAACTGAAGAGAGCTGGCACGAATGCGCCAATCTTCCTGAAATATTCCATCCATAAGTGCAGGTGCGAGTTCACTTGAATGGTTCATGCCTAACACAATAACAATAACTTTACCCGCTCTCATAGCCACTTCACGAACTCCTTCGTTATCATCACTTAAACCTCCAAGAATAATAGGTAAACTTGAAGAAATATAAGAAGAGAACTGTTCGCGTAGAGTGTAAGGTAAAAATGATAAAAACCACATCATACCCTCTCTTGCACCATTGTCAGAGTCTTTTTTGAATCCCAATACCCACTGCACAATAGCTTCGGTCTTCTGATGGTCTCTAGCACTACCGCAAATTTCTGCCAAACCTTGAGCAGCGCCTGAATTAAATTAAGAAAAAGTAATAAGTTTCAAATCGCAAGCCGTTGCAAAAGAATAACACTAACCGCTTCGTTCAACTGGTGAATCATTTCCTTTCAATGTATTTAGCAACCACTTTAATACTTCTTGCAATGAAGATTCTCCATCACCAATACCATTATACAAAGTTCCAAGCGCCTTCGCACCACTTGCTCGTACATCTGGAATTGGATCAAGCAAGCAATCCTTCAAACCCGGAACAACAGTGGCGAGATAGGGTGATAATGCCTTTGGATCACTAACCATCGACATCATATTACCAGTAATTGCCGAGGCTTTCCGCTTAAGATCTGCCCCTCGATCTTTCAAAGCTCGTCCCAAAATTGGGATAACAATCGCCAAAGACGGCGAGTCGATAGAATGCATAAATTCGCACTCAAGAAGAGCTTCTAGAGCATCTTTTGTTTTATTAGAGGGATCGGCCAATGCAGACAACAAAATTGGACTCAAGTGGGCAATCTCAGGATTCTTGATGACTCCAGAAATTTCGGACATGGTAGTTTTGGCAGCCTCCTTAACTTTTGGATGAGCATCAAAACTTGCCTCGACCAATGTCGGTACAATTTGAGGTAGAGAAGCCGCCAACTGTTTTGGGGCACAATGGGCCATCATGCCTAACATCTTTATCGCCTCTTGTCTACTTTTCCATGCATTGGCTGAAGTTAACGCCTGAATAATAGGGTTAAGCATCTGTTTCACACCGTGTGCACTTAACTTTGCCATAATAACTTTTGTAGCACCTTGGGCTGCTCCTCGGACATGATCAGAACTGTGACTGAAACTTGCTAACAGCACATCCACGATACCGATGATGTACGGTTCAAACAACAAACCCAATCGATCGGCCAGGCATTCAAAAGCAAACAATGATCCTTGGCGATTGGAAATCGACCCACTGCTGCAAGCTTCCTTGAGACGAGTCACAACGTTGTGCTGCTTCAAACATGGGATACCCAAACCTTTTACAAATGCGCTTAATCCAAAAGCAGAGCCTCTACGATCGCCATATTTTTCAGCATTCAAGCAATCATTAATAAGCTTTTCCAGGGTCTCTTCAGCAACAGTCGAGGTTTTAAGAGTTTGCGCAATATAACTCAAGCAATCCGACACCGCCCGTTGAACACTCTCTGAGGGAGTTTTCAAAGCTTCCATCTGAATATTTAGAATTTTCGCCAACATTGGAGAATCTTTGCCCAAATGGCGACCCAATGCACCAAGCATAATAACAGCACCAGCATGACGATTATCAAACTTCACTAAACTTTCACCTTTCATGGGACTGCGCGCCAGAATACCCTCAAATAAATCAGCGAGTGTTGATACAATGTTCTTCCCATATGAAGATACCAGAGAGCATGCAGCATTGCACATTTCAGTGCGAATTTCAGGATTAGGATCCACTGAACCATGTTCAATAATAAATTGTAAAAAAGAAACTAACAATGTATCACCATCGATAATTTGTAGAGGAATGCGATTTTGGACTGCAATTTGATTGAACAGTACCGCTATGGCAAGTCGAATCTGAATACCTTCATCCGGAATCTCCACAGGCGCCTTCTTTAAAGTCAATTTGGTTGTTGCTTTTTCAGGTTCCTCTTCAGCAGGCAATTTGGACAGATACATAGCTTGTACTTCTTCGGTTAATTTGCGACTTGTTGCAACATCTACATCGGAGTAGATTGAAATTGCATGTGCTAAACTTTTAGCCGCACTTGTTCGCACAACCAATAAATCATGAGATAAATCTGCGTTGATCAATAAAACGCTTTCTACAGAGGGGATCTTTCCGTGATTTGCCCAAATTTTCCTACAAAACTTTTGAACATCAGGAGAATCATCGTGATTGCTTCTCCACAAACCAGCGCATACGATAGGGTTTTCAAGTAGATCGTCGTCTCCCTCTTCAATGAGTAATTCAAAGACTTCACAGCATGCAATACGAGCAGCAGTTTCGCCATTTCGTAAACCTTTTTCATCTACCATAATCGAAATTTCTTCATTATTGAGAGGAGCACAATCCAGAGAGACCTTCAACAAAAATTTATCCACCGCGGACTGAATTCGAGGAAAGCGCTCAAGGATGATCAAGCAAGATTGTATGATGTCCTTCAAGAATACTCTCAAGCCTCCGTGCTGATCAACCATGTCAAAATTTTCTGAGAAATCTAATATTTCTTCAGACGATGGCCATAATCTGTTGATTGTACACAAACATAAGGAGACAGAAGTTTAATAGAGTACATCACACAAAAAGTGTTCAGAGGTAATCTCACCGCTCGAGTATCGAAAATGTATGAATAGCATTTTCACTTGTGCTTTCGTTGAATATCGCAGAAAATATTGGAAATAGAGCATGAAGAGTTGATGGAAAGATGATTTCTTTGCGCTGACAGCACAATGGCTGTAAACTCCTAAAAACACGTGATACGCACATTGGCAATTCTTTTCCTGAAAATTCTTGACCTGATAATTTCAAATCAATAGAACCCATTTTGGATAACCGCAAAGCGCCGAGGATTTCCCTTAGACAGAAAAATGTAAGGGCTGGGATCATTCACTACAAAGCAACTTACCACGCCACAGGCTTTAAGGGTACTTCCAAAATGTGGGTCAAAGCAGCTAGTAAACATCCACGCGCAAACTCATCAATGATACTCACACCAAAATATTGCCATAACCAAGAGTTTGACATCACATCTGTCATTACAAATCGGCATTGTTCTTCGCTAAGGAAGGTCAAGTCCTTTATTGCTTCAAAACTATTTGTTACTACAGCAATAAGTTGCTTCAGTGTATTTTTTCGGTCATAAACTTTTTGCTTGATCCCATCCAATTCTAAGGCTTCATTCGCCTGGATTAACTTCGCTGCTTTTTCTTTTCGAACTTTTTCTGCCCATTCTTCATCCTCAACAACATCACCTCCAAATGTTCCTTTCCTACTAGACCTAGGTCCAGCCTTCTTGCGATCCGCGTTAGTAATTTCAGAAGCTTCTGTTTCAATTTTTTGCCGGGCTTCATTCATCATTTCCTCGACAACTAATTCAGGGAAATTATAGATCTTTTTGTCTTCATCAGTCAAGTGAAAAATAGAGTCTTGATTCAAGGATTCGACGATCTTCAGTCCATATTTTCTCAACAGATTCAGCGTCATGGATGGTTTGTTGAGAATCGGATAGCTATTGAACGAACCACTTGGAAGAAGTTCACATAAAATTCTAATAGCCCTATGTGCAGCTAATCGAGAACTACTACAAGAGAGCTGACCAGCTTGGAAGAGTCTTGTTGCGAGTATATCGCAAACAACCTGATCATCAGTCAAATTAATATTACAAGCAAAGTTGAGTTTGGTCCAACGAATTGCATTACTTAAATTCCTCGAAACCATTGGGTGACCAATCAGGATAGCGGTGAAAAATACAAGCAGCACCGATTCGTTTTGAGATGTTGACTTGAATGAATTAACTGCAAGTGAAATGATCGCCTTCAAATCAGATGAAATACTGGGCAAAGGCTTCACAACAGAGAATGAATTGGCAACTGAATCCACATTTTGTTTTACAATTGTTAAGCGTTCCAATTCTAGAGCTGTTTCATGGTGTGAACTCCACGTACTGATTTTATTCCAGCAAGTATACAACCAACTGATAGTAAACATTGGATACTGTTGCAAAGGGTCACGTAAATACGACTTAGCTGTATTCCAAAGCGAAAATCGATTCAACATTAATGCTCCATGCAGAAGAAGCTCATATGCCGGATTGCATTTTGGTCCATGCAGTTGTTCCTTCATCACTGCGCTAATATCTTGCACGGTGGATACTCGCTCCATTCCTGTGGCCAGGAGCTTACCGTATCCATCTCTGTCGACTTCAGCATAAGCTGAATAAAACTTTATAACTGATATGCAGCCACAACGAAAATTAATGGAATTCTGCAATACTGCCAGGGAAGATGGATAATTGGATAAATCTTCAATAGCATAAAAGTAATTACAACTAGCAGATGGATTTTCATAATGATGTCGATATGACTCTCCAAACATGGCAAACGAAGATGAGCTAAGTGCATTAGTGACTTTTGATACCTTTAATGACTCTGCAAGATCCTTGTCCATCCCAGCCAATTCCAGTAGAGAAGATAAAGCAAAGGTTAACTCATGTGTCCATGCTTGTTTCTTTACTGCATCCTTGATAAGATTATGCAAAGGAGAATGAAACGAGGTAAGGCGACAATATTGAGTCTTATCCATGTCGTTCATGAATTCTACTAAAAACACTAGAATTGAGAATCGGGTCACATTATTGGCAACTGCTGGAGCTTTTTCTAAATCAGTCTTCAAGGCATCCAAAAAATTCCATATCAATGTAGGTTCTGAAGCGGAATCACCAACTATAGAACTTTTGATAAAGGTGGCAACCACCGTAGCAACCAACGATGCCATCCCTAAGTCTTTTTCTTTCGTCCACAAACTTTTAAGCTGACTTAATATAAGGTCCCTTTGAGAGTGATTCTCGGTTCCACCAATATGTTTGTGCTGGAAGAGTGTTAGCAATACAAGAAGCAATGCAATTTTATGATGGTCTTGCGGAATACTGACGGTTGAAACTCCAGGGAATTTTCCATGGAGGGATTCAACTAATTGAACTAAACTATTCATCAAAATCGCATCATCACCAATCTGCTCAAGTGCTTTTGTGAGCAATTGGCAAGCGCCATGTCTGATCAATACATCCTCCGATTTCATGACACGAACACAAAGGGCAACACCACCTTGCGAGCAAAATCCACCCATAGAAATATTGGGGTTCAAAGTTTTTACGATATTTAAGGCTGAGAGACAAAAGGTTTCCGGTGATTTTTTAAAAGACTTTACCATCTGTACTTCCAGCCCCTCCGCTCCTTCCCAATGAGATGGAAGAAGACATTCAGTGAAAAATCCCCATAGAGGATTCGTTAACTCTGGCTGTGCTTTGGAAACACCTTGAATTCTCTTTAAAAACTGATCCAAAACAACAGTCTGCAAGATTGCAGAATACTTATCTACATGAGCGCCAATCAACATAGGTTGGAAAATCACACATCCACAGAGACTGGTGATTGCATTCTGAGCTATATAATCGCAAATTTTATCTTTGAGAATATTACTTCGTTGAAAAACACTAGAAAATTCCTTTCTAATCCAATAAATAAAATTCTTTGTTTTGCGGAAATGTTTACTGCAAATGCATGATTGACAAACCTTCATCAAAACAGCGAAGCATAAAACCACTGCATTTTGGTCTCTCACACTATTTTCATCATGGCCAAGAGTGAGAGACTCCAACAATATCTTGCAAATTGAGAGTACTTTGGTCGCATTGCTATCGTCAATCAAAATTTTCTGGATGTGCTCCACAGCATGGAGCTCAGCTTGGTTCACCAACAATCTAATGCATTGCTGAAGCAATGAAATGCGAACTTTGTCATTATCAGATTCATTGATATACATGTCTTGAACGATCTCGACCAAATATTCCCTATCTTTTCCTACCATCATATTAATATGGTCCAACAAGTCTTGTAAAGTTTGGGTTTGTGAGGTCCGATTGGTGGCCCTCAACCCAGATAGAATGGCTTTACCATGTTCAGACATATCGTTTGTTCTCGATGCGAAGTTGACCACGTTGCTTTGACACAAACAAACCCACAACAAAATAAAACACCAAAAAGAAAACTGGGATGGTGAGGGTAGCACCAGCCACACAACAAAAAGGGAAGGAAATTCGCGACGCATTTATTAACCGGCATTCCCTAACAAGGCTGTGCGCTGCTGTCGCCTCTCTCTCGCCGTTTGTCCGCGCCCAGATTCAAGATATCAAATATATTTGGTACAATATTGTACATATTTTGTAGGTACAATACCAGTCAGCTGACTGGAATATATGCACCTTTTTTGCATGTTTTTGCATTTGTTTTATGGGATCCTTGACCTCTGATTGTGGTGTCTTTCTTCTCCTGATGGCGCTCTTTTTGAATATGAACTGTGGTTTCTATAGGCGGCGACCAACTATGAGGCGAACCTCAGGTGCGGCTCGAACAGTTTCACACGTACGGGGTGAATCCGAAGTAGATAATTGGAAATCTTGGGAGTACGGGTCATTTAATTGTGACGATAAAGGTATTGATAGACCTGCTCTCCGTTACAAACGAAAGCGACTCGATCCAATGTGGTCACACATCTCAGATGAAGCGATCTTGAAAGGAATTCAAGTGTTAGAGCAATTCATTAGCAATGAACGAAAGCAAAAATTTGATAGCTTATTGAGCAATAGGACGCAAAGCTTTCGATTTGTTTTTGAAAACCCGTCTAATCCAAATAACGTGTGGGCTGCGTTACGCACGTTTGATGCATTTGGCATACAGAACGTGGACATAGTTTTAAATAATGCGAACACCAAAATCAGCGAAACCATTGTTGATTGTGGTGGTGGAAAATCCGATAATTTGAAATTTGGAAGTCGAAAGGGTACAATGAATTCTGCATTAGGTGCACAGAAATGGCTTACCCTACGTGAACATAATGATAGTGCCAATTGTATTCGACATTTAAAAGAACAAGGTTATCTTATATATGCAACGGATATTCACTCCGGCGCTATAGCGCTAACCGATATTAATTGGAATGCCGAATGTGATGTAAAGAAGTGCGAAGTCTCGACAACTCCCTTGAAAGTCGCTATTGTAATGGGAAACGAGCTCACCGGAATATCGAATGAGATGAAAAAATTGGCCGACAAATCATTCTATATACCTATGAAAGGGTTTGCTGAGTCATTAAATCTGTCGGTAGCATGTGCTGTGATTTGCACTACATTACAATGTCATAGACAACTCAACGGAGACTTGGACCCTTTGACCAGAAACAGAATCTTGTTCAGTTGGCTGACTCGTACGGTGAAAGGAAGTATGGGCATATTGCGTAGATATGAAATCCAAGGAATTAGGGCATCCGATAACTCTGTCTTTAACTCCATTGGGTCGACCACAACAAGACCATGACCCAATTTGACTAAATTAATTTTTTGTGATTGATTGAAACACATTCCACCATAGTTCCAAGTATACTGTGATGATTAATTTGACCGACTAAATCCCTCCACAAAAGCTGAAAACCAAGCCAGATACTCTGCCTTCATAGGTACACAATGCCCCAGCGGATGGATGTGAACCACTGGATTACAGAAAAGATTGGCCAGCATGATGGATCTCTCCTTCGAAACAACAATATCAGCATCCCCAGCTATATGAAGGGAGATTATATCGGAGGATATGGTGCAGTCATCGAGAATTGGGGAGACATGGGGAGCGCCAACACAAATAATAAATTGTACACCACTGAAATGATCTATATATTGTTTCGAACACATGAGTGCGGCAACTGTTCCACCCATAGAAAATCCAAAGATGCCATCAAATGGTCCATCTGT
>JACCEA011654825.1_pt1 | contig 23765 bp, 23 predicted proteins | sample 7449851 | NCBI WGS metagenome assembly JACCEA01 (sample SAMN15323453, study PRJNA562643) | freshwater metagenome | isolation source: river surface water | place: USA:Blue River Watershed | collected 2017-08-18 | reverse complement strand
CAGATATGCTCGATCTTTGTTACGCACGATTAAATTCAAACTTTCTTTCGCTGCACTTACAATTGGCTGAAGAATCTAAACGTAGTGGTGAATTCGAGACGACTTACAGTAACATGGTTAAGTCGTAGAAAATAGAAAAATGCAATACAATCCAGTATGTAAACCGAATCAATTAATATGTGGAGAAGGTCAGATCGTCATTGTCAGTGGTTGGACAGACGCTAAGTTTATAGCAAAACAGCTCGATCGCCAACATTACGCAGCGATCGGTCAATTATATTCACCCACTCGTGGAATTAGTTTTTTATTGCGAAACTTACTGGCCAATCCGCACGTACACGCGCTGGTCGCTGTTAACGCAACCAATGCAGACGTTAACGCCGGATCGATTAAAGCGTTAGTCGATTTTTTTAACAACGGGTTTGAATGCGGAAAATCTGATACCGGGCGAGAGTGCTGGGTTATAAAATCGGAAAAAGTTGGATATATCGATAGCGAGATCCCGGAATCTGCGTTAGAGCTACTCAGAAAGTCGATTTCTTGCGGAGAGCTTTTTTCAGTTGCCGAGGCGATCGAGCGCGTAAAGCTGTTGGTTGAGGCGATCGCCAGTGCCGAAGATTTTTCTGACGGAACCGCAATGAAACCGTGGGCGGAGCCGATGATTTTCCCGATTCCAGAAATTGAATCAATCGTATTTCCGGGACCCAGGTACGGTCACAGAATTGAAGGCTCAACTATTGCCGAGACTTGGGTAAAACTGTTGCACCGCATCAGAACAACTGGAACTTTGCGACCGACCGGCTACGACGGGCAGTGGCAAGAGTTGATTGATTTGATGGCGATCGTTACCGACGAGCCACCAGATTTCTATTTCCCGGAACCCAACTTTCTACCACTCGATCGCCCATTTCTTGAGAGTTACATCCCTCAAATCCTCGACGACGACGATTATCGAGCGGGCGTGAAATATACCTACGGTCAGCGGATGCGGTCTTGGTTTGGAAGAGATCAAGTCGAAGAAGTGGTCGGCAAGCTCGTCAAAGAGATTGATGCTGCTAGCGCGGTTATCAGTCTTTGGGATGCGGGTGGAAACTTTGCTCGACGCGCAGACGGTTCTTCGGATCACCAGCACGGCGGTAGTCCCTGTTTGAATCATATTTGGTTCCGCGTCGTAGACGGCGAACTGTCGATGACGGCAACTTTCCGCAGCAACGATATGTTTGCGGCGTGGCCGTCTAATGCAATGGGGTTGCGATCGCTGCAACAGTGCGTCCGAGATGCGATCGCCTACTCAAGCGATTACAAGTACAATCTCAAAATGGGTCCACTGATCACGATTAGTCAGAGTGCCCACATTTACGACGACACCTTTGAGAACGTCGATATGCTCATTCAGCAACAATACGCAAAAATCGCCAAAGTTCAAAACTTCAGCGATTCAGTGGGTAATTTTTTGATTGAGGTTGAAGGTAATCTAATTCAGGTTTCGCGCACAACTCCTGGCAGCGGTGAAATTGTTGCCTGCTATTCTGGTAAAAACCCGCTAGCTTTGATTCGACACATTTGTGCGGATGCTCCGGCGATCGCTCCAGCACATATCGGTTATCTCGGAATTGAGTTGGAAAAAGCAAGGCGGGCGATCGAATTTGGCGGGTCTTACGTGCAGGACAGATAGGCTATAATTAGATCAAAATCCACTCGGTTCAGCGAATGATCGTTCAATAATTGCGATGGTGCATATCCCCCTCTACACGGGCAACCCGACGCAGAAGGCGATGAATGCCTGATAGAAATTTTTCCTGTGCTAAATCTCGAAAGCGTAGATGAATACGCAAGACAACGTAATTGGCAAGAGGTTGAAGTAATCGGAATTCAAGATTTTTATACGCCCCCGACATCGTGCGACGTGCGATGGTTCGTAAACCTTGCACCGACAGAATTCACAGTCGCACCGAAAAGAAAACGTTTGTTTGGAGACGATCCTGAATTGACGCGCAAGACTTTTGTTCGCAAGAACATTCGATTAGAAATCGAACTATCAACGCGACTAGAAGAATTCGCGATGCAGAATGACTTGCAAATGTCTGATGTGATTGATGCTGCGTTGCGACAACACTTAAACAAATAGAAATAAAAAGGAGGCGATCGGATAATTCCGATCGCCTCCTTTTTACGTTTTCTAATTTTCATTGAACAATTCATCCATGAACCGTGCTAATTCTTTTTTAGCATTGGACTGCGCTTGTTTGACTGATTGACTCCAAAAATTACGTCCCGGTACCACGATATGCGTTGTCTCTGCTTTTAAATAAATTCCAAAATTAGCTGCCATAAAACCGCGCATTTTATCGGTGACTGGTATTACAGCGCCTTCGTCTTGAACCTTGGCTATCATTGTAGACTTACCTTCTGGAATACCGACGCCGGCAACAAACGTATTTCCTTCTTGACGAAAATATTGCTCCAGCGTGTCGTGGATTCCACTACCATCGGGCTCACCCGCAATTTCGTAAATTTGCTTTGTCATTTCCGATAGTGGTGGAGGTGCGCCACCGCGTCCCTGACCCTGTAGGTGCTGGCGAATAATATCGTCGAGTCGGTTGGCAGATACCATCACCCACTGAGCGCCTTTAGCGTTAACACGGGATCTCGCGTTTTTAAGCTTTACTAAAAGTTGCGCGTAAGTGCTACTGTTTCTAATATCTACGTCCATGTTGCCTTATGTTTAAAGTGCGATTTTATGCTATAGTAACACCTAAAAGATAACAAACAAATGGTAATGTCTGAACACGAACGGATAAGTTTAGTTGGATACGATCCAACAATTGTCAGTCGAGCTTTCGATCGAATTAGAGAAATAATTGCAAGTCATTTTGCGGAACGCACCCACAACTTAATCGTTGTAGGTACACTCAAAAATAGTTTTGACAAGTGCGGTGACTGCGTTTGGTTTCATAAAGGAACTAGATTCTGTGCGGTTGCACCACAAAATCTAACAAGCTTTGAGTGTGCCGATCGCCAGTTGCCTGAACCAGTTACTAATCTAAACTATCTTGAGGCGCGATCGCCCGAAATAATTGTTTTGCTTCAAGAGTTAGCAGAAAAACTAGAAATAGGTGCTGACACACTAGAACGACGGTTATACGAAGGCTGGGTAAAACACCCGGAAGCTTTTGGGATGACCACGCGCGGCTTGTTGGCTGAAATCGAGCGATATGGTGACTATTCGATCGCCCAAATCGAATTAATAGGTGACGGAATCCGCCTAAACATCGAACATACTATCCCGTGTTTGATAGCTGGCGCTATTAGGGAAAAGATTTTGGCTGGACAAACCTTTGAAGAAATCATGCACTGGTTGATACCACCGAACAATAACTAAACACGATCACCCACTTATTCGACCCCAAATAAAAAGTCCCGGTAAAATTAATTTAATTTTACCGGGACTTTTTATGCCTCAACGCCATCGTCTCACCGCTACAAACCACAAAAGTATCGCTAAAAGCCGAGACCCGGCAGGTCTGATCGCCCGTCAATCTTTTTCAGAACAAACTCAAGAACAAAAACAAAAGGCGATCGACCGATTCTGGTACGGCGACGGACACCTGTACGCTCAAGAATGGATTGCTGAAAATTACAGAACTCATGCCGGATTGCCGCTGCGCTGGGACGAACCGTTCTTTTTCGGGTTTGTGTCTGCAATGGCAAACCCTTGGCTGCTGCGGGTGACGGTAATCAAAGGCGCTCAGATGGGTTTTTCGGAAATACTGATCGCCATTGTTGCATTTTGTTTGGTGGAACTCCGCAGTTCTACTATTTACTGCGTAGACGAAAAGCTGAAGCTGATGGACATCGTAGCGCCGCGAGTCCAGCCGGCGTTCGACAGCATTAAACCAATTCAACTGCTGCGACAGCTATCGATGAAGATGCGCGGACGCAAAGACACTGACACGAAGCAGCGCAACGTAGATGTGGGCGGCGTTCCTGTTTACTTCGCATTTGCCGGTCGCGCCGGTAACGGTAGTCAAGGGAGACAAGTTTCTAGTTCTCTCAGTTCGGTGCCGATCGAGTCCTACACGATCGCCGATGAAGTCGAAGCGTTTCCACCAGGCGCGCTCAACATTTTGCTAGAACGAACTTCAGCATCAACCTTGCCGACTTGTCCGCTTCGATGCGGCTCGACTCCCGGCGCCGAAGGCGGTGTTGTAGATGTTGAAGTCAAGACATCTAAATATTTTTTTGACTGGTACGTAACTTGTCCGCACTGCCAAAAAGGTCAGTTTTTATCGCCTAAAGGCAATTTATTCAAACCGCTAGAAGTTGAAGGGCGATCGGATCTTCAGTATTTCGATACCGTTGGGAATCCGCTCGATTGGTTTTGCACGGATTCGAGCAGTCTCGAAAAAAGAATCGCGACAGCTTATCTCGGTTGTCGGCACTGTAGCGGTGAACTATCAAAGGCGGCGATCGCCGGAGGTTATTACCGCTGCCACCACACCGGGGAAATTCTGAGCGAGTTTACCGAGAAAACTCAACAAGCCAAAAAACCAGTGCGCGACGGTGTTGCGTTGCGGCTGCCGAGGCTCGCGTCAAAATTGTTTAACCTGCAAGAGCGATTGGCGCGGTTGACTCAAGCTCGCAATATCAGCGACAGAGCTGACTCGCTGCAACAAGGTTTTGGCGAAGTTAGTTCTTTCGGCGCAGGGCGAATCGACAAGTCGCTGTTGCTTGAATGTATCGGTAAACCGCTACCGGCAACGTGCGCGGTTCCAGATTTGATTGTTATCGGCGCCGACCAAGGCCTCGGACACCAAATATCGGTTGTGACTTACTGGTATTGGGGCGAAGGTAAAGACGAACGCGAAAAATGGGAAACTGCACACGTCGAGGTGAAATGGTTTGGTTCCGTATACCGCATGGACGGAATCGAAGAACTTGCAGCAACTTGGAAAGCTGATTTTGTAGGAATCGACATGAACCCCGAAGCTTACTCTGCCGGACAGTTCGCAACTAAATTTAGACCGGAACGCGAAACGAAAGGGGCGCGGGCGATCGAGTTGAGTCGCGGTCGAGATGTCGATCGCCCGCAGAATCATTTCGAGCAAACTGGCATCGTGTTCATGTTCTACCAAACCGCACTTAAAGGCGAAGAATTTAGAAGTTCGACGCGAAATGTGCAGGGGCAAGATTATCCGGCGTTTTCGCTCGATCGCACGTTTGGACTTGATTCGGTTTTGGAAATAGTGCACTCCAAGAGACTTCATTTACCGGCGGACTGGGTATACGATCCGCGCGACAAAGAATCTTTTTTGTACCAAATGCTAACTTCAGAGCGCACCGCAAAAGCTCAGTGGGTCGAAGGTACTGAACCTGACCACGCATTTCACGCTCTAAACTTTGCAGCTATGACAGCAATATGCTGGTCTGACGTAGTGCCGGAATCAAGTCCGTTTGTATTTGGAGGTGTAGGAAAGCCGAAGCCAACACCGTACTATTAAACATAAAAAGCCCCAGCCATTAAATAAATGATTGGGGCTTTTGTTTAGAAAAAATCAGGAAAATTAGGGCTTTTCGAGACTATCCGCTAAGCGTTTAAGCAGCATCTCGCCTTTGAGAGTATTGAGTTCTGTTCCGAGTATTTCTGCCGGAAGACAACCTTTAGCCGCAGGCCAAGCTAGCACATGATCACACAACCGCCCGCCATCAACCATGATCGCAGAAACAATACTTATTAAAAAGAACCGTAGCTCTTGTGTTAGGTTCTCAAGATTTTCACCATAGCGTTCTGTCAAGAACTTCTCCAAGTCTTCGGGTTCTTGCAAGTCTTCCATACTGTAGTCCTCACGAAAAGTGTAAGGCTTACGCTCTAAATCGATACCGTCAAACCCTAAGTTATCAACATTGTAATGCGTTGTCATAAAGTTAGATTCCGAGTGAACTACGGCTTCATTATACTACTTACGATGCTATAGATCAACAAAAAAGGTGTCAAATAGTTAATACGATCACCATTTGCATCGCACGTACAATTAAAACGGTTGACTGGACGTGCGAATTAATCTAAGATCGGTATGTAGTTAAATGTCAAAAACCAATGATCGAGCTAATAAAAGACGGTTTGTTTGTCAAAATCGCAAGCCCTTATGACGATGAATTAAAATCGTCGATTTCCGATCTCGACAAGTCTGAACGAAACTGGGACGGGAAATATTGGCGAGTAACAGAATCGAAGCTTGAGTGGCTTCGCGAACGCGCGCGAGAATGCGCCGATCGCCGAGGGTGGAAAATTCGGGACTATACCGATTTGAAAACCGATACTGAAATAGATCGTCAGAAAAAACTCGACGCCGAGAAAGAGCTGGGCGATCGAATTTATTTATTCGATCGCCCCTTCTTTTGTGTAAAAATAAAACCCCTCGACATTCATTTTTACGTGATGTCGAGGGGTTTTATTTAACGATTTTTACAGCCTTGTCTGTAAAGGTAGTTAACCTAAAGCCTAATAATATCAACGCGCGTCGCCCGGAGGGATTGGCTTTTATCCCTGTGCCCTGCCGATTTTTAGTAAATGCCGTGCAGTCCCCTACGATTCATGGGTTACTTTCGCAACTTTCTTCGGATCTCGTGGTTGATAACACTTATCCCGGCTTCGCTATACCATTTCTGGTTGATGGTTGTCACACGCTTGCTCTCTCTGATTCGGTCAGATACCCTAGTCCAATTACTTGACTACAACAATTTGATACTTGTTGTGCGCTCCTCTACCATCTCTACTGCCTGCCCGTTCTTTCAATCAATGGGACACCCGCCAAAATCACAGACGGTTCTTAGCGCAGTAGTAAGCTCTTCGGCAATTAGCTGAAAACAGCTAATACAAAAACTTGTTTTACTATTAATAGTATCTCATAAAGTAATATAAATGTCAAGTATTGTAGTACGTTTTATTGGATAATAGGAGTGACGTATCTAATAGGAGTTGATTATGCCTACAGCGAATTCCGATGTGCGCTGGATTCGAGTATTTGATCGCAGCGGTAGACTTGTAGAAGTTCCAGACACAACAATGCCGTGCAATGTTGCGGAATCAATTCAAATATCAACCAACACAGCCAACAAACCTAAATAAGTGACTTAACAAGATTCAAAAGCCCCGCATTTTATTTGAGTGTGGGGCTTTTTGTTGTAGTCAACCAGTTTGGAGACGATCTAGGAACCCGGATGGGTCTGGGTCGCCCGCCCTAAAGGTAAAATACCTCTACCTATCTGCTCCAGCAGTTCTGATCGCGAGATTTGCATTTCGCGGGCGAGTTCGTCTAAACCAGTCTGAGCTGTGCGAGTGACCGAATTATTCATTGGGTATTTTTTTTCGCCGTGTTGTAGGCGATCGGCTTTTTTGATTGACATTAAGACTTTATGGGTGTATCGGTACATTTTTATTATAATATATAGAATACCCGCAGCGCCAACCCAATTAAAGTAACGCTGCGGGTATAAAGTCCATCTAAACAGGAGCAATTTTATTATGTCAGAGATTATCCGTGTTGTAGAAGACGGTGTTGAATTTTTTACGGTTGCTGCGACAGGTGAATCCGGGATGAGTCAATCAGGTCTGGCTCGACTATGTGGTGTAGACGAAGGTGCTGTCCGAAAATTACTTAAATCAGTTCGGACGAGTTCTTCCGATAAATTCCTAGAACCCTTGTGGGATATAGAATTGGTACTTCGGACGAGTTGCCGACAATTCAACAATGCGATCATTTTGAAAGATGAAGTTTGTGTTTTGTTTTTGGAGTGGTATGCGTTTGAATCACAGCGTCCTAACGACACTGCGAAGTACAGTTATCGCAAATTTGCCAAGCTTGGTATTCGTTCTTGGATTCAAGGGATTACAGGATGGAAACCTCAAGAAACGAAAGCACTCGCTGACTGGAAAATCGCACGTCTTGAAGGTAAAGTCGTTCGACGTAACTTGACTGACGCAATCAAAGCGTACATTGATCGCCACCCCGAACTTTCTGAAAACAACCGCAAGTGGTTGTACGTCAACGCCAGCCAGCGCGTTGATTTAGTTGTGTTCGGGCGCAAAGCGAAAAAGTTAGCTCAGGATTTGGGTGTTGTCCCAGACAATTTGCGAGATGCTTTGACGCCAAAAGAATTGCTGCTGCTTCAAGAAGTTGAAGATACTGCCGTTAGATTAATCGATCTTCGCGATGTGCATCCAGAAGAAGCTGTGAATCAAACATCGGAGCGGTTGTTAATTCAGGTGCAAACTAGAGCATTAACTGGGCGATCGGAGTAGAATCAGTGTAGGCGAGTCGATCGCCCACTAAACTTCAATTTTCTTGAACAGACTTACCCTAACAGGCGTCCACATTAATCGGTGGGCGTCTTTTTTTGTTTCTATGGCAGACCTCACAGCAAAACCACCTATACCCACAAAACCTCCAGCAACGAACCCGATCGCCCCCAGTCCTGAACCTGCTAAAAAACCAAACCCTGGTGTCGAGTTGGCGAATCCCAAACCAGGGAAAGCAGATCGGTTTGCGTCGATGACGCCGGAGCAGTTAAAAGCGGTTCAGACAGACAAGGCGATCGACCTCGGTAAATTAGCGACAGCACCTCCGAAAGGTTCTGCGGTAGGTGCTGCTAACGATCCACCTCCGGGACCTCGCTACAAAACGTATATCGAAGTAAAAATTGCCAACAAAACCTACACGAATTTAGATGGTGATTTTTTGGGGAGTCCGAAAGTAGTTTCAGCGACGCGGCAATATTCCCACGCTCGGATTCTGCTCAACGATTTGGATGAAGAAATCCTCAAAAACACGAGCGATCAATCCGATTGCGAAGTGATTATCGGATTTGCCGACGGCGAAAAGCGCACGAAATTGAAGGGGAAAATTTGGTCGATCGGACGCATCCCGCCTGACACCACCGTAATCATGATTGTCGATCCTTCCGCCGGAATCAAAGGAAGCACATCAGCAACTAATTCAGCGGCAGAAAAACCTTCAGAATTAGAGCGTCCCGAATCAGAAAAAATAGACCCGCACAAACTGGCGGTCGCACTCAAAAAAGGGAAGATGGACCCGACGAAAGTAGCTGAAGAATTAGCAGACCCGAAAAAAGCCGCAGGTGAGAAGAAAACATCAAAATTTGGAAGCGGTTCTGGCACATCCACCGAATCTGAAGAGAAAGAAGAAGAAAAGCCGGATTTGTCGCCAGTCAAACCACCAGAAAAAACTGTAGCCGAAACCAAAAAAGAAGAGCAGTCTCAAGCAACTTTCAAGGGTCAGTCTCCTAGTTTCGACAAACTAATGGACAAAGTTAAAGAGACGAGCGCGTTAGCTACCGGAAACAAATTAAACTATTCCACGGCAGAGAGGCTGTCGTTCACTGGAGGCGCTGGTGACTCGCGACTCAAGTTTCAAAATAGTACCGACTTTAACGGCTCCAAAGGTGGAGAAGTGTTGCTGGGTACAGGAAAAGGTCACGCTGCTGCACTCGAAGCCATCCTGCAAGGTGACGTGATTGTCGTGCCCCAAGGCGACACGATGAAGCAAGTCGGCCCCGGTCAAGGCGAACCGTCGGGAGTGATTTTAGATTACGCCAATAACAGAGCTGTATTTATCGGTAGACCAGAAATCACAAAGAGATCCCCGCTGCAACTTTCGTCAGGGCAAGGCGCAATTACAGTCGTCTCTCCGAACATCGAGCAGAAAACAGTGAATGGTGCGACTGTTGCAACCCCAGGCAAGCCGGCGCAACACCCTACGGGAATCGTAAAAATACCGAGCAAAGGAGATATAAAGCTGGCAGATCCGCTATCTCCGGGCTGCCCTTACACTTGGGGAGATATGACCAGGGAGGGTAAATTCGTACCTGATTTAAAGCCAAATCACATCGAAGGCGCGGTGAAGATGTCACAGTATTTGACTCAATGGACTGCGGAAACCGGCGGTAAAAAATGGGAAATTACTTCTTGGTTCAGACCGAGCTGGTACAACTTACAGGTTGCCAGCAGTGGTGCTGACGGTCCGCACACTCACGGTTCGGCTGTTGACTGCTGGTTTGAGGGATTTATGAAATTTTACGACAAACTCGATGCTTCTTGGGACCACGGTGTCGCCATCAGTCCTGCAGGTAGCCCGACGGGTGAATTCATGCACGTCGATTTAATTCCCCCGCCGAAGCGTCGCTGGCCTTACAGCCACCTCAGCTATACTTCTACGGGGTTGTTCTGATGGCAGAAACAAAGCAGACGACTACCAACCCGATCGCCCCACAAACTACGATCGCAGATCCAACAAAACCAGTTACCACTGATGCTGCGGGTACGCCAACAACTCCAGCTACTGCGACAACACCGGGCGCGACACCTACTGGAGGTACAGCAGTCGCACCAGCTAAACCAGAAGAAAAGCAGTATCCGTCGGTCGAAGACATCATGTTCGTCTGCCCGACAGCCAAGAAAGATACCGTCATTAAAAATTTACCCGCAATTATTGAAGAACTGGCGAAAGCTGGAATGACTTCCAAGAATCAATTAATAAGTGTTATTGCAACAATCCATGTTGAATGCGAAATAGATCCGTTTAACCCAATCGAAGAACTTGGTGGTCGCGGTCAGGCGATAAAACTTGGATACGGTGGAGGTGCAAATTACTTTGGTCGTGGATACATACAGTTGACGCACGACTATAACTATAGAGATGCGGGACAGGCTTTAGGATTGGGGACTCAATTGGTTGACAAGCCTGAAATGGCATTACAACCGGATATTGCCACAAAAGTGATTTCATGGTTTTGGAAAAAGAACGGTGTTGATAAAGCCGCAGAAGCTGGCGACTGGCGTCAAGTCCGCAAAATAGTTAATGGTGGTTATACGCACTACGATACATTCATCGGAGCAGTAGAGCGCGGACTGCAAAGATTCACTCAAGGTGTTAAGGCTACAGGGGCAATAAACACAGGTAATTCCTACGGCGCTAGCGATGTTGATACCGGGGGAGGGCAATCGAGAACTGTTGTTGCAACAGGAGTGCAAGGTCAGGCCGACATACTTGCTTATGCCTTAAACCTTCACGCGCGCGATCGCATGAACTCTCATGAATTTTATGCGGTACTAGATTGTGCCGCAGATCCACGAATCCTTGATTTAGAAGCGCAAAAAACTTTTGAATTAAAAGGAATGTCGAAGGATCTTGACGGTGTTTACACAGTTGATGAAGTGACTTTTTTGCCATTAACTGAAACCGTGCAGGCGATCGTCAAAGCAAAACGTCCAGATCCAAAAGCTGGTGCAGCAAGCGCATTTCTATTTAATGCACAAGGACTAGATCCGAAAGCTGGAGCTGCTGGGACAAATTCTACACCGGGACAACCAGGCTCTGTCACAAAAATAAATGGTGAAGTAAAACTAGGGGTTCCCTACAAATCGCAGAACGACAACAATTTTAATCCTGGTGGTTCATGTAACGCAACTAGCTTGGCTATGGCACTAGAATTTTTAGGTGTTAAAGGTAAAGGCTCTGGTCAGTTTGAAGACGAGATTTACGAACAGTTACAAGCTTCAGGCGTACATCCAGGGACACCAGCAGCAATGGTTGATATCGTTAAAAAATACGGAAAGATCGACAATCATAATGGTGTCGCCACCGATGATGAAATCAGGAAACACCTCGACAAAGGTAAACCCGTAGTCATACATGGTGACTTTACGGAAAGCGGTCACATTCTTTGTGTAATTGGGTATAACGCTAAAGGCTTTATAGTCAACGATCCTTATGGTAAATTCTTGGGGTCAATTGGAAGTTACGATAACAATGCTTCAGGTGCTGGTAACTTGCATGAGTACGCTACCATCGTCAATACATTTTGGCATCAAAATGGAACAAACTCAGCTCATTTTATAGAATAACGATGTTACATCCAACCTTTTTTCAAATGCCACTGTTTGACGATTCGCGAACAAAAAAAAGACCAGATCCTGCTGAAGTAGGTTGGCGAGTTATAGGCTATTCAACTTATGGTGGATATACGTTAGTTCGCTGGAGAGTCAAATCAGAACCAAGCCCTAGAGGTAGAAACCCGAATGCGGTTTTTCTGCGAAAAGATATTGAGGGTGCCATGAACGATGGCGAGACGCTGTATCGAGGGATTCCGCCTAACCACGAAATTATCGGCTCGGCTTGGTGGCGAATTTCGTTTTACGACGAAACCCTCAAGCTCGAAGCTGTACCTCGCGGCGGAATGGAAAATCCTTCGGTATGGAACCGTCCCGCATGGAAAGCCGGAGCCTTCGGGTTGTCATCCGCAACTGCTAGAGCACTCCGCGATCCACTCAACTATGTTACATTTGAACCCTAAAAACCATGTCTGAAACTTTATTTAGATCGATCGCCCCCTTGTGGCTTTCTGGCTGTGGCGTCCTCATCTTTGCAATTGCTGTTTTCGGTAAAGTTGATGCTGCATCTTTTTCTATTGCTGCCAACTTAGCCGCAACGGCGATCGGTGCCGCCGGTGGTGCAGCTACACAATCCGCTGGCAAGCGAGTTACTGCTGAAAATGTTGAGAATATTGATATGGATTCCACGCGACATTGATACAAAACAAAAAGCCCCAGCTAACCAATTAAATAGTTAGCTGGGGATTTTTGTATCTAAAGGTTATCTACCGCGACCGTCGCCGCGATTGACAGGGCCTTCACCTTGATTGTTTTCGGAAACCAAATACATTGAATCACCTTGATAAACGACATTAGAAGTTGTTTTAACTTCTTTTATTATAATATTACGAAATAGTTACAGAGACAATACTATATAGTCAACAAAACAAAAACCCAGTTACTTTTTAGTAACTGGGTTTTTATTATGCGAGGCGTTGTTGAATGCGTGCTACAAATTTAGTAAGCACAGTATAACATTCGGAGTATGGACTCTCAAACCAGCCTACATCTGGGTGATCGGATTGTCCAAAGTCGTTTGGATCATAATCGTCCCAGAATGAGACTCCGTGACCAACAGATCGCAGGATTTCCCGACAAGCTGCATTTTTGTCGGTTTCCCACATTTTTGCAAACGTGAAATTATCCTCCAGCTTGGAGTCGATAACACAAATCATTTGCATTACGCTTGTTTCGATCGCCAGTAATTCGGTATCGATATCGATACCCGCCTCTTCAATCGCATTTGTGAATAATTCGCAAATATCTTCTTGAGGGCGCATGAATTCTTTTCGTAACAGACAGAATTCATCGTTACTTTCTACTTCAGATGCTACGCAGTCGGCGAGAAGCATTGTTGCTAGTTCTCGCAAATTAACTTTAGACTTGTCATTTAATGACATATTTTTTGTTGAATAACTACTATTTAATTATATGAAATTTGTTTATATAAAGCAACAAAAAACAGGCATCAAATAATGTATTAACGATTCTGGTGGCGATCTGTATGGCCGAGTGTTAAGTTGTAAAAGTTGCACAGAGTTATTTCACAATAAAAGCCCCAGCTACAAATTGGCAACTGGGGCTTTTATTGTTTAGCTTTTAGCCTTGGTTATGTTAGGCGACCAATTCGATCGCACAAGGTCATAACGAGCCTTTCCTTGGGAAGCATAAGTGCTCCGATGCCAAACTCTTTTAGTCTCGGAGCAGGCGATACAGTCTGGATAAACTGGGACGCCGTTTTCTACTGTTAGCTCAATGCGGGCAATTTCAAAATCTTCGCCGTCACGTAACGCGACATCTACAAACATGAGTTTTTCCTTTCGGTTAATGTGGTGCTCTTTGATTATATTGAAGGCGTCAGATCGCCCGCGCAATCTACAAAACCAATTCCCAAATACATACTGGGAGGGTTCGATCGCCATCCTCTAAACCTCGGCTAGAATAGTCTCACAACAATATCGTCGCTCAACCTTCCCCGGCAGCTCAAAACTGCTGGGTTTTTTTATTAATATGGATCTCAATCAATTTATCAACCCAGAACTTCCCGAATCGCACTTCCCGAACTTGCAGTCTGGTCAAGTTATCGGTTGGGTGCCGGCTACCGTTACCGACTTAGACGATCCGAAAGGTCTGGGTCGAATTCGCGTCAAGGTGGATTTAATCGATCCGAATACTTCGATCAGCAATCTTGAGGATGGCTGGTGTTGGGTAGGAGAACGCTATACCTGCAACGAAAAAGCGGGTGGCAGCCATCGACTGCTGCAAACTGGAACTCAAATTGCAGCGCTACCAATGCTAGGAGATATGAGGCAATTGCTGTTACTCGACTGCTTACCGAATGTGTACGATCGCCCGAATCCTGACTTTAACCGCGCGCAAGGCAAGCACGGCGAAACCACTCCGGGAGGCGTGACTGTCGCAAACGACGACACAAACCAAAGTCGAGTTGAAGCATACCCGCATGGTGTAGTGAAGTCAGTGTCGGGAGAGGGTGATGTGCAGACGGCAACGGCTGGTGGAGCCAGATCGCAGCTTACAAGAAACGGTGACGCTCGAATCGAATCACCCAAAGCATTTTTGCACGCGCTTGAAAACGGAGATTTGTCGGTCGCCAACGGTAGCGGTGCCGGCCTGGCATTGCAGGCTAACGGAAACACGACCATGAAATCAGCCTTTGGATCTGGTGTAACTCTCGGAGAAAAAGGCGCTGTTTATACGGGTCCGCTCAGCGAAGCTTCCGAATCTATTAAAAAAGCCCGCAACTTGCTGCTGGGGAATATAGGTCGCGGGTTAAAAATACTGGAATTGCTCGAAGAAATAATGGGGGCGCTCAAGAGCGAAGAAGCTGACCCGCAGTTGGCGAGTTCCGCTATTAATAATTTGCTCGATCGCCTCGAAAAATATTTCTCAACGGATTTTGAGCAAGGTATTGAAACGATGGTGGAGTTGTCGAAGCTTTCAGAAAAAGAGCTCGGTCGAACGGTGGGCGATCAGATCGGTCAAGCTTACGATATCGACCTTGCCGGAATACTAGGTGAAGTAGAAGGAATCGTCGGCGGCGGTTTCGGAGAAAGCTCGCTAAAAGCTATTCGAGAACAAGCCGGTAAGATTATTGCAGAGAGTCTTGAAAAGGTTTTTACTTATTTCCCGTCTCGTTTGCGTCGCGTTTCCGCAGAAATGTACTTGGGACAAATAACTCGCGAGGAAGCTGACAAATGGGCTGACGAATGTCTTAGTGGGCATCCGACCCAAAACTCGATGGATTTTATAACGCGGTTGCTCGAAGGGGAGCCCGGTTATGGAACAGTCATGTCGGCAATCGAACAAATTAAAGATGGAGATCCGGGCTATGACGATCGCCTGAAGAAATTAGGCAAAGCAATCAAACCCGCAATTAGTGCAGCATTTGGTGTTGATGTAGATGTTAACGAAGAAATTCAATTGTCTGACGTTCTTTCTAAACTGGCGGAAGACGAAGAAATTGTTAAGGAATTAGCTGCATCGCTGAATATTGAAAAAAAAGATCTCGAAAGTCAACTAAGTCGTGGTGTCGCCTTATCGAACCTCAGAGCTCGGTTGAAGGAGGTTGTGCCGGCGCAGCTCGTAGAAACAGGCAGCTTTCCAACTAAAGAATTGCGAGACAAATTAAAACCGACGCTTGAAGGATTGAAGCACGATCCGGAGATGCAGGTACAATTACTTGTTTCCGAATGCGTACCCAAAGGGTTTGATTCGGTTAAAAATTTGCTGGGCATGAAAGTTGCCAGTTCGATCAAAGTAACCGAGAAACCGTGGGCGATTTTGCGTCCTGGTGAAATTGAATCGACAAAAGACAAGGAAGAAATTATTGAAAAAATAGGCGAGAAGCAAAAAAAACTGTGCGAAGAAGCGGTCAGCCCATTAGAAGCCTGTAAGGTTTTTGTGCAGTTGATTCCAACTGCAAGGCAAGCGGTACAGTCAGTTATCAGATCGGACGTGGAGCAGCTCGACTGGAGCATGGAGCAAATCAAGAAGCTGTTGCCAGACAATGAAATTAAAACAGACTCTGTGCTGGCGATCGCAGAAAGCGCCTGCCGACCGTTGATTTCTCAAATGCGCCCAAAACTAGAAGAAGCGCTAGAAAAACTCCAACCTTTGATCAATGCCATCCCCGACAACTTTCACGCCACTTCGTTTGAAATATCGGAAGCGTCTGGCGAGCTCGTTGCCGCCGGCAAAAATGTAGGGGGTCGCTTGGTTTTAAATTCAACTCAAGGTGCGATGTTTTCACCCAATGGTAAAAGCTCGGTGTTCGCAGCGCCTAAAGACATGGGGATGAAACTTGGAAAAGAAAATGCGTTTAACGTACATCACGATGCCGACAAAAAAGACGACGATGGCTTAGAAGAAGCATGGCAGACCAACTTTAACAAGGGATCGATCGCCACGCGCAATTCAGAAGAAAAAGTGAAATCTGCCGGTTGGGTGATGGATCGAAAAGGAGAGTTCAAAGTCGCGTCGTATCCGGAAATTGCTAAAAATAAAAAATTCAAGTTCGACCTGCACAAAGCGGGACTGGACTGGAAAGGTCAAACTTCGGAAATGAGCGTATCTGAGAAAAAAATGGGAGCTAAAACTTTTATAGATGAGATAGCTCAATCGGCGTTTGGAATGGTATCCGACGACGATCTTAAGGGCGGAATTACGTCGCTCGAAACCTTCAAAGAAGGGTTGCCGCAGACGGTAATGCGCTTTGCCGCCAACGAAGCGCTGGGTGCCGGCGGTGTAGCGACGTTGCAGTCAATCCGCGAAGGCAAGCCAGAAGCCGTATTCGACTTGATCGGCGGAAAAGCTGGCGAAGCTGCAAAAGCAGCGCTTCAAACCCTCAAAGACGGCAACCTCGAAGCGGGACTTGAATTTGCATCCGGATTGCTCGGCGAAGACGGCGCCAGTCAGGGAGCCAAAGCTCTCATGCAAACCTTAAAAGACGGGAAACCCGAAGCGCTAATGGAATTTGCTGCCAGCCAATTAGGAGCTGGTGAAGATGCTGCCAGCCAGGGAGCCAAAGCTCTCATGCAAACCTTAAAAGACGGGAAACCCGAAGCACTGTTGGAATTTTTAGCGGGCGACAACAAAGAAGACGGAAAATCAGCGAGCACTTCGATGCAAACCTTGAAAGACGGCAAGCCAGAAACAAAATTGGCGTTTGGCGCCAGCGAAGCAAACAAACCTTCAACTGCGATGATGCAAACTTTGAAAGATGACAAACCCGAGACAAATTTATCGTTTAGCGCCGGCAAGGAAGGAGAGGTTGCTAAAGCCGAAATGCAGACATTGAAAGACGGACAACCGGAAACAAATTTGTCGTTTAGTGCGGGCAAAGAAGGGCAAGCTGCAAAAGCCACCATGCAAACCTTGAAAGGCGGACAGCCCGAAACGCAGCTCGACCTCGCCAGCGGTGAAGGAACGAACAAAGCGATGGCTGGGTTGCAAACTTTTAAAGGCGGTTTGCCCGAAACTTTTTCCGGCATCAAAGGCGGCGTCGCAATGTTTCAGTCTTTTATCGACGACCCTCTTTCAAAACTCAGTTTCGCTGGAATTGCGGGCATGGCAATGGACGCCTACCTCGGTGCAAACCCACAAGCTGCGCTGGCGATACAAGGTGGCAGAATGCTGATGAAATCTCTTGACGGAGGTTCGTTCGAGCTTGGCGACAAACTTAAATTCGGCGGTTTCGGAGGCGGCGGGATAGAAGTTGACAACGAAATAAAACTGCAAAACTCGCTAGGTGCTTTGGTAAAAGTTGGTGCCGTCGTGCAGATGATCAGCGCGGACGGCGGCAACATCGAAGTGAGCAACATTGTAAAAATAGGCGGTCGCGATATCGTGTCTGACATTTTAGGAATATTGAATCGACTTAGCAATGCCGGATTGTAATAACTAAGGGAAATTTAAAAATAAAAAGACGATCGGATCGAGAACCGATCGCTTTTTTATGATATGTGCTTGTGTTTTACGGAGTACATATATTGTTAACATCAAGCGCTGGTAGATGTATAATATGAGCAAGCACTGTCGCGCAGTATATTTTGCATATGTCTTTAAGTCACCAGTATCAAATACTGCCAATATCTACTGGGCAGCACCCAGCAACCGGAGACAACGATCGCCGCGTCTCGATCTCAGACACGATCGCTTTTCTGAAAGCCTCTGCTTTGCGGTTGAACTGTGTAGCAAAATTGCTAGAGCTGTACAACAACCCCAATTCTAGAGGTCTAGATGAAGCCGTTGAAACCCTAAAGTTGATCGCCCGCTTTCACACGAGTAAACCCAACAATCAAGGATCGACAAATGTCTGATGAAATTAATGTCAAAGCCAAAAGAATGTCGGTAGCCCTATCGCAAGATGCAGCGGAAATGCTGGAGTGGCTGGCGGCAGAGCAAAAAACAACACAAAAAGAGGTGTTACGTAAAGCAATAGCTTTAGAAGCGTACCTATACAAAGAACGAAAGGCAGGATCTAAAATACTCTTTTGCAATAAAGACGGCGAAGTGCGAGAGGTAATATTTAGATGAAATCAAAAATAACGGTCGTGATACTATATCGCGACCGTTATTTTTTATTGATTTTTATTCAAGAATATTTTATACTTAAAAAGTAAGTCAATAGGAGACGGTCATGTTAATCGTAACAGAAACAATGTTTGTGCGAACTATGCTCAATGAATCACCTGTTGCGTTTTCGGAAGAGGCGCTAAAACTCATATACCAACACTACTGTCAAGAAGATGTAGACGTAGATTTTAGAGTCGCGGATGTTGAGTTAGCCTTTAATGAGGAAGCGTATTTCGAGTGCGTTGAAAACAATGATATTCCGCTAGAAGATTTAGAAAAAGCTTCTAGTGAATACGAGAAAACTGAGTTCGTTAAGCGCGCAATAGCAAAATTCTTAGAATCCGCAAACGCGTTAATCGGATTTACGACTAGACACACTGTCGTGTACAAGACTAACTGGTAGTAAAAAAAGAGTTCGTAATATTATTTACGAACTCTTTTTTGTATTTTAGGTTGTATTAATTAGAGCTGCATAATACAATTTAATTGTAACTAAATTGAGGTGTTTTATGTTCTTACCTGTAGACAAAGAAATTTTTGTTAACTACATGACGCGACTCTTTCCCGATAGATTCACTCGCGAAGGTTTAGGTATTCTATTTGAATACTATATTTCTCCACGTCTTACCGGTTGTGCAAGCGTATTTTTGATACCTCAACCATACGAACTTAGAACCATTGATGAGCAATCAGAAAAATTGAGTTCTGATGATATAGCTGTACATGAGCTGGCTAGATATATTGTTGGACAAAATGTTGGTTTTGTTCAGACATTAGCAAGCGCGAGGCGTGGCAAATTTTTAACCCCTTCCACAAATCCCCCATCAAAATCAGTTCCACGCTCACAACCTAAATTTCAAAAGCTTGAAGCAGATGCTGGTTTGGAAGCAGATGAAGAAGAACCATTTTGGAGAGGCGTATTTGTTGTACCTCATCAACATAAAGTTTTGTTTCGCAAAGAAATTGAGGTCAAAACCAATAAGCTTCCAACTTGGAAGCCTAATATTATAATCGATCTATCATAGGTTCACTCCGAAATTGAATCAGTCTGAAGCGCCGATAGGAGAAGGGGAAAAACTTTGTAGTAGCATCGGCGTTAGCGGACACTCACTTAGAGCTTCAGCAAAACGTCAAGAAACACATAGAAAGATCTGGTGCAATTTGCATCGGATTTACTTCCGACAAAACAGTAATTTACACCCGCGACTAATACAAAAAGTCCAGTAGATCAATTGATCTACTGGACTTTTTGTTGTCCGATCGCCCGCACCACCACCAATCAACCTTGCTTTGGTTTGCGACTGGAAAGATCGAGTTCGCTGATAGTGGGTTTAATATCGCGAGAAAGGGGGAGTCGTCTGGGTAGACCGAGAAGCAGTGCCCGTTCCTCAGATTTAGGTTTACGAGTCAACCGAGTCGTTTTCACCTGCGGCTTTGTTTTACGTACTCTTGGCATTTATACCTCTTCAGGTTATTGTTTTTGTCAAATTTAACATAGATTGCAAGTATTCGGGCGATCGCCCGCAGGTAGAGGTCGAGCAGTTTCCGCAGCCACCCAATTTTGCGGTTATAGATCCAATGAACAAAACTGTGACATTTTGAATGCAACGGCACACAATCACGGACAAATTCTTCAGATTCCAGGTTTCGGTAGTGGAGATGATGGGCGTGATTCGCTTTTAACCACGGCAACAAGACGCATCGATCGCCAGTTGCTGCTTTGAATGCTTTTGCTTTTGACCTCCATTCGGGCGATCGGATGTAACGAGTATATTGCGGTGGAAATGTTTTGCACATGATGGTAGACAGATTGAAAATGTAATTACTTCCATGATAGCTACTGTAGTTGTGTAAATAAATTTACATTAATAAATTTTACTTATATAATATAAGAGTCGTGATTTTATGTCTGCTAATTATGGTATACAGCACAGAGCACACTGAAATTAATGGCGGAACACCTATGATGTTGGAGCTTGCTGACTTGTTTCAACAAAATCCAGATCCAAAGCACATTCCGTTCTATAAGATATGGATAGATGATAATACGGTGTCGTCGATTGAAGTCAAAGTCGCTTTCGATTCAAGATCTGCTTGAAAAAACAAAATGTATTTCAATTCGAGACATATCACCTTTGCGATTGAACCAGCGAGTGGCAATCGTTATTACAGTCCCGGAGAGGAGGTCACAGTTCGGTTAATCTCAATCAATAGTGAACTCAAGCAAAACACTAAACTCAAAGGGTTCAAAAAATACACAGGTACGCCTGAACAGTGCGCTACCAAGCTCAAAAAATGGCTAATCGCAACTGCGGAGTTAGTTAATTCATAACAAAAAACGCGATACATATCTCATTCATTATGTATCGCGTTTTTGTTGTATTAAGGTATAATAAATATGTAGTTTCAAGGATTCTTCATCATGTCAAGAGTTGAATCATTAAATATTGCACAATTAGATGCAATTCTTCAAAAAATACCGCACCTTCCAGAAGAGCGGTTAATTGGTATTACTGATATAGCACGTTTGGTAAACCTGCTAGAGGATGACGCGCCGCTAACGCGCGAGGTTTTAGGTAGTACCGTCGAGCTAATAGACAACCTTAAAACGATTGTCTTCGCCTTCGTAGATGAATGTAATCGCGAAAACTTGCATCGATTTCCGCTGTCTTGTTATTTAGCAATGACTGGCGATCGTCAGTTCGCGGAAGAAATGACCGCACTCTACGAGAACGGAAAGAAGATACCAAATTGCAACGAAGAAGATGAGTACAACGAAGTTGACTTATTCTCCAGAGAGTTAAACAAACTAAACGCCTTGTAACCTTAACAAAAGACCCATATACAAGATTTTGTACATGGGTCTTTTGTTTTTTTTGTTAAATATGCTTTAAAACGGAATCAATAGTTACGAGGAGTGGCTGTTGCCCCAGTATTCTTGAACCGAATTTGGTAGAAGCCATACAGATTCTGAAGTAATTGAAGCGGGTGATCGTCCAAGAAAGCACGAGCAAACCGCAGCCCATCGAGAAACAGGAAGCTCCAGAAATAGACTGGTGAGTTAAAATTTAAAAATACCCAATTCTCAGAAAACCAATCGCTGTACCGATTGGTTTTTTGTTAAGTTTTGAAATTCATTACAAATATGTTGACCGCACTACTACTTCCACCGTTTGAAGCAACTGTCACCAAAATCTCCGACGGCGATACGATCAAAGTCGCAATTCCAGGTTTTTCAGGGGAAGTGACGATTCGATTTGCTTGCGTGGATACTCCAGAGCGCGGGCAAGCTGGCGGAAACGCTGCGACAACGCACTTAAAATCTGTTTTGCCTATTGGCGCTGTCGTTCAGATTGTACCGACAGGTGGGAAAGATCGATACGATCGCCTCTCTGGATTTGTGATTTTCAACAACTTGAACGTAAACGTTGCACAAGTCGCTGCCGGACAAGCGTGGGTCTACACCGAGTATTTGGGAACTTGCCCGCAGTACGTTAATGTCTTGAACGAAGCACAAGAAGCGGCACAGCTAAGTCGATTAGGTTTGTGGGGAACCAAAACTAAACCGTGTCCTCCCTGGGAATGGCGCGTAAATAAATGTATGCCTCTACCGGATTGCAAGCCAGTTTCTACACCCTAAGCATGAGAGGGCATACTATTTCAATTCGCTATCTTTGCCCCAAAGCGTAGGAATAATGTTATGAGACAAATGGCATGGTTACACGGAAGTTCGCCCAAGTTCAAAATTCTCCACCTTAATGTGAACGGTAGCGGTTGGGCAACATATCAAAAACTTCGCAGCACTAGAGATAGAAGACGACGCGGTTGTTATTACTTCCATTACAAGTTTCTACAAAGTCGGCTTAATTAGCTACTGGGTGCTGAGTCCGCAGGGGTTAACTTTCACAAAGAGCGGTAGCAGCTTTTCTATCCTCAAACTCAGAAAAGACAATGCAAGCTCAGCGTTGACGTTGGAAGTGAGATATGCGACCGATGATGCCAAAGAGGTTAGCGGAAGTATCAAAGTAGATCAGATGGAATTTGTGTCGGAACTACCGCACGACCTTCGCATAAAACTGGGTCAATAAAAAAGTGGGTGATCGGAAATTAATCGATCGCCCGCTTTTTATTTATTCGTCACCACCCTCAATTGCTCGTCGTTCTGCTTGCTCTTGGAACCGCGCCACTATATCGCTTGCCCACCTGAATCCTGTTTTGCGCTTGACAGTTTCAGCCGAAACCGGGGTTCCCATCATTTCTGCTTTTTCCCAAGCCCGTGATCTCATGTAGTCGAGTTCTTTTTGCGTCGGCATAACGACCGGGAGTTCTGGGGTGGTGGTTTGAGATTGGTGGGCGATCGGATTTTTAGCTTCCATCATCCACTGCTCCACCCAATTTTCGACCTGATAGCCAAAGTCGTCACTAAGCCACATAGCGAACCTGACCGAAAGTCTTGGGTGCAGCCAAGTGCCACCACCGTTTTCGGGAGCACCTTCAAACACTTGATATAACTCAAGTATGGGAATTCCCATATTTGATCCTAGGTGGTCTAAACTCTCTTGAGTGCGCTTATTGCGAAGCCAGTCGGCAACATTCTTCTGCTTGCCTGTCGCGCGTTTATGGGCGGTTGCCATCGCAGTTGCACTGATATACCCATCCGAAACACGCTGATCGACAGTGATACCAGACAAATTGTGTGATAGATTCATAAAGTGACCTGGATAGAGGTTACAAGATCCCTGGAGCCTCGGTGTTAGCTGCACCGACTCGCGAGGGACATTTTTATTGTAGCATTGTACGGTTCGATCACCCGTTAACCGTACTACAAACAAAAAGCGGGCGATCTGTTAACAGATCGCCCGCTCTTAAATTTACTAAATACGCAGCCGTACCACCACAACTATTCGATTCTGGCTGTTTTTTGTTTATGGGTAGTTCAGACACCGGAATACCCAATGCTTCGCTAACTTCAGCAAAGTTCGCATCGCGAACAGTTTGCTTTTTAGTCCGCCGCACGTTAGAGCTAGAGCACTTATTCAGCGCTTTTGTAATCCCAGCCTTGATTTCCGCCGGAATCACGCGATCACCAGCTTCAGCCTTTGGTTCTACCACTGGCCAATCAAAATCCTCTTCCTCAGTCAAGACCTCATCAACGGGAGGCTTCGGCAGCAGCACTTGCTCGACCTGATGTACTGGTTGCAATGCTGGCGGTAACGAAGCT
>JACCEA010437400.1_pt1 | contig 23785 bp, 20 predicted proteins | sample 7449851 | NCBI WGS metagenome assembly JACCEA01 (sample SAMN15323453, study PRJNA562643) | freshwater metagenome | isolation source: river surface water | place: USA:Blue River Watershed | collected 2017-08-18 | reverse complement strand
GTTGTTAGCCACTTGAACTGCGAAGCCCAAAGCGGCCATGTGTTGCTCCACGCCGCCTTTGAGTTTTTGCCCATGCTGCAAAGTGCACGGCGGGTGATACGCCTGCGTACCCGCAGCAGCGACAGCGACCGCATTGAGTTTAGGTTTGAGCGTCAGCACAAGATCGGGCAACAGCTCGCTCAAGTCTTGCGTGAGTTCGCTGATGCGTTTGGCTTTGGCCGCATAAGCAGCATCGTCTTTCAGCACATGGCCATAGTCTTTGACCATCACGCCGCAGCCAGAGGCATTCATCACGATCGCTTCCACGCCTTGCTCGACAAACGGCCACCATGCATCGATGTTGGCGCGAATTTGCACCAAGCTACCGTCTTGGTCGTTCAAGTGGAATTTCACTGCGCCACAGCAACCCGCTTTGGGCGCGACGATGGTTTGAATGCCCGCGGCATCCAACACGCGTGCGGTGGCTGTGTTGATGTTGGGCAGCATGGCAGGCTGCACGCAGCCGGCGAGCATGAGCACTTTGCGGGGGTGTTGTGTCGTCGGCCACACCACGCCGTTGCGTTCCGCCGTTTGCGGCGCAGGCACTTTGGCTTTGAGCTTGGCAGGCAACACGCTGCGCACCGCTTGACCCAGTTTCATCGCAGGGGCAAACAAGGGTGAGGTAAGACCTTCTTTCAAAGCCCAACGCATGAAGCGCTCGCCCACAGGGCGCGGCACTTGAGCATCCACCACCTTGCGGCCCACGTCCACCAAGTGTCCGTACTGCACGCCACTGGGGCAAGTGCTTTCGCAGTTGCGGCAGGTCAGGCAACGGTCCAAATGTTGTTGGGTGGCGCGCGTGGGCGTGGCACCTTCAAACACTTGTTTCATCAAATAGATGCGCCCACGTGGGCCATCAAGCTCATCACCCAGCAGTTGGTACGTGGGGCACGTCGCGGTGCAAAAACCGCAGTGCACGCACTTGCGCAAAATGGCTTCGGCTTGTTCACCTTCGGGTGTGCCGATGTATTGAGGGGCCAGGTTGGTTTGCATGTGTGATTCTGAGGTTTAAGCACGACCCGGGTTGAAGATGCCCGCTGGATCAAACTGTTTTTTGAGTTCGTTTTGAATGCGTTGCTGCACCGCATTGAGCGGCGTGTACACGCCTACCTGTTTGTCGGCGTCACCGTGGGCGCTGCTGGTGCGGAACAACGTGGCATGGCCACCCGCTTGCATCGCCGCCTCGCGCACATGCATGGCGGCTGAGGCAGGCGCCCATAGCCAACGCTGTGCGCCATGCCATTCGATGTATTGCGCACAGGGGGCGCCATTGATGCGCACATCCAACACGGGCGCCGTTTGCGGCACGCTCAAGCGCCACAAACCATCTTGCGCAGTCGGTGCATTGAAGAAGTCCAGTGTTTGCTCGCCGCTGGCACGCCAGTCGTTCGCCACGTCTTGCGGATTCATGCGCGTCACCTGTGCGCCCAAGGCTTGCACATCGGCGCTCATCTTGGCCACCGCGGCATCGACTGCGGCCACGGCCCCACGCAAACGAACAAAGAAGTAGTCTTGCGCCGGATTGGCCGTGGTGTCGTACACCCACGCGCTGGCATTCAAAGGCAAGGGCTGACCGCCCCATTGGTTGATCAGTTTCAAGGCCTGCACTTGCGACACGCCCGCGCACACCAAGGTCGCTTCACCAGGGGCCACAGGCAACACCTTCAACGACACTTCCGTGATGAGGCCCAACTGGCCCCAGCTACCGGCCAACAAGCGTGACACGTCGTAGCCCGCGACGTTCTTCATCACTTGCCCGCCAAAGGTGAGGTGTTCACCCTTGCCGTTGATGACACGTGCGCCCAACACAAAATCGCGCACGGTGCCTACGCTGGCTCGTGATGGGCCTGCTAGCCCAGCGGCCACCATGCCGCCAATCGTGGCGCCTTCACCAAAGTGCGGGGGTTCAAAAGCAAAGCTCTGCCCTTTCTCGGCCAACGCGGCCTCGACCTCAGCCAAGGATGTACCCGCGCGCACAGTGATGACCAGTTCACTGGGCTCATAGCTCAAGATGCCGCTGTAAGCGCGGGTGTCGAGCACCTCGCCTTGGAGCGACTGACCTAAAAAGTCTTTGGTACCACCGCCACGCAAGCGCAAAGGATGCCCCGTTTGAGCGGCGTGAAGAATTCGATCGGTGAAATCTTGAAGGGTGTGTTGCAGCGTGTCTTGCATGTTCTGCATGGTAGCCGCTAGGTCTAAGGCTTGTTTTGAATTTTTTGCACAGGCCTGTCAAAAATAAAAAAAGCCCGCCGGGAAGGCGGGCTGTGAAGTCCAAGGAAAACCTAAAGTACTTGAAAAATTAGCGGTGGTAAGCCGATTCGCCGTGAGAGCTGATGTCGAGGCCTTCGCGCTCTTCTTCTTCGGTCACACGCAAACCCAAGACCATGTCAACCAACTTGTAGGCCACCACAGAGACCACGGCCGACCAGAGGATGGTGGTACCCACGGCTGTGGCTTGGATGATGACTTGGTCCACGATGGAATAGTCAGGGTTCACGGCATTGGCCACATAGTCGAACACGCCCGTACCGCCGAGCGATGGGGCGGCAAACACGCCCGTCAACAACGCACCCAAGATACCGCAGACACCGTGCACACCGAACACATCGAGTGAATCGTCAGCGCCCAAGAGGCGTTTCAAACCATTCACACCCCACAGGCCGAAGAGGCCACCGGCGAAGCCGATCACGATGGCACCCATCGGACCCACAAAACCGCACGCTGGGGTGATGGCCACCAAACCCGCCACTGCACCCGAGGCAGCACCCAACATGGACGCTTTGCCTTTAGACATCGCTTCACCGGCAATCCAAGCCAGGGTGGCTGCGCCTGTCGCGACCAAGGTGTTCACAAAAGCGAGGGCAGCAACGCCATTGGCTTCGAGGTTAGAACCGGCGTTGAAGCCAAACCAACCCACCCACAAGAGCGAGGCACCGACCATGGTCAAGGTCAGGCTGTGAGGCGCCATGGACTCTTTGCCGTAACCCACGCGCTTGCCGAGCATGTAAGCACCAACCAAACCCGCCACCGCCGCGTTGATGTGCACCACCGTGCCGCCAGCGAAGTCCAGCGCACCCTTAGCCCACAACCAGCCAGCAGCGGCCGTCACAGTTTCCAAAGTGGCAGCATCGGTGATGGCATCAGGGCCGTCCCAATACCAAACCATGTGGGCCACAGGCAAGTAGCTGAAGGTGAACCACAACACGCTGAACAACAACACCGCAGAGAACTTGATGCGCTCGGCAAACGAGCCCACGATCAAGGTGCACGTGATGGCAGCAAACGTGGCTTGGAACGCTGCGAAAGTGAACTCAGGAATCACCACGCCTTTGCTGAACGTGGCAGCAATAGAGTCAGGCGTGATGCCTTTGAGGAACAGCTTGTCAAAGCTGCCAAAAAATGGTGTGCCACCGGTGAAGGCAACGGAATAGCCGTAGATCGACCACAACACGTAGATGAGCGAGCTCACCACAAACACTTGCATCAACACAGACAGCATGTTTTTGCTGCGCACCAAACCACCGTAGAACAAAGCCAAACCGGGGATGGTCATCAAGATCACCAACAAGGTGGAGATCGTCATGAATGCGGTGTCGCCCTTGTTAGGGATGGCGGCAACTGCAGCGGCTGCTTCGGGGGCAGCTTGGGCCAAAACGGCGTTTCCAGACAAAAGGAGGCCACCGCCTATGGCCAGATAGGCGAAAAGTTTAGTCATGATGGGTCTTCTTTCTTAAAGTGCTTCGGGTCCTGTTTCCCCGGTGCGGATGCGAACAACTTGCTCTAAGTCGTAAACAAAAATCTTGCCGTCGCCGATTTTTCCGGTGCGTGCAGAACCTTCAATGGCTTCAATGGCGCGGTCAACGTGTTCAGCGTCGACCGCTGCTTCGAGCTTCACCTTGGGCAAGAAGTCAACCACGTACTCAGCGCCGCGATACAACTCGGTATGCCCTTTTTGGCGACCAAAGCCTTTGACTTCTGTCACAGTGATGCCTTGCACCCCAATTTGGGAGAGGGCTTCACGGACCTCGTCCAGCTTGAAGGGTTTGATGATGGCGGTGATGAGTTTCATGGTTGCTCCTAGAGAAGACGATTAGCTTGGGTTAGAAGCTGTACTTAACACCAACAACCAATGCATTTTTGGCTGTGTTGTACAAAGTCTTCGATGTCGTTTCGAACACTTCTTTTTTACCACTGGTTGAAATAGCAGCCAGACTTGTAGACAAGCCACTGCCCAAATCCTTGTTCAGTGTCAGGGCGTAATCGTTGTAGCTGTAGCCATGGTTCGCACCTTCAATCACTTGACGACCTGCGTGCGGCACCAATGTATAACCATTACCCAAATCGAACGTCGCGCTCAGATCTACATAGTGGCTTCCACGTGAATCGCCCCAGCCAAACAAATTAGAAATTGCATGCGAGTATTTCGCTGTAAACACACCATACGTTGCTGAGCCATAAATCTCATCAGTGTTTGCATTGACGTTAGCCAACGGCGCAGCATCTTTGTAAGTGTTACCAGCATATTGGTAGCGCAAATAACCTACGTCATACGCAACGCCAGCCGCTTCGAATTTATAACCAGCATACAAGTCAAGCTCCACGGGGCCTTTAGCTTCCTTGCCATTAGTACCCAAGCTCGCATCTTTGATCCACTTGATGGTTGAACCCCAAGCACCGGCGTAAAAACCATTCGCGTTGGCATAGTCCACACCGCCTTGCAATGCAGCGTCACCGTGCGTTTGTGCGATGCCGCGGTAACGGTATTGGCTCACAACACCCACGTTGTAGGTCACCTCAGGTGCAGCGGGCGCAGTTTGCGCGAACGCGGCTGAAGAAGTGGCCAAGAGGGCCAGAACAATTTTGGACTTGAGTTTCATAGTTTTCTCCATTGAAAAATTAAGAGGGTTACACCTACTTAGCAGGGTCCGTGCCAGCGTTGAAATCCACAAAAGTGCGCTCTTCACTTGCCCCATGACCCAAAGTGATGCAGTAGTCTGATGACGGGATCATTTTCGTGCACACCCTTGGTGCATTACTTCGTACTAACCGCCCCGCAATGGGGAACATCCTTGGAACTGGAAGTTGTATGTCGCTCGCACTCATTCACAGTCGTTCCCTCTTGGGCTTGCAGGCACCCGCTGTCATGGTGGAAGTGCACTTGGCAAATGGGCTCCCCAGTTTCACGCTGGTCGGCTTGGCCGATACCGAAGTGAAAGAGGCACGTGAACGTGTGCGCTGCGCCATTCAGAACGCGGGGTTGGAGTTCCCAAACAACAAACGGATCACTGTGAATTTGGCGCCTGCGGATCTACCCAAAGATTCGGGGCGCTTCGATTTGCCCATTGCACTAGGCATCTTGGCGGCCCACGGACAACTGGATCAGGCCGCCTTGGCAGAGCACGAATTTGCAGGCGAGTTGTCGCTCTCGGGTGAGCTGCGCCCAGTACGTGGCGCATTGGCTATGGGGTTGGCCTTGCGCGGTGCAGGCCTTCGCACGCGTTTGGTATTGCCGCCGGGCAGCGCCGAAGAAGCCGCATTGGTGCCCACCGCCGAGGTGTACCGCGCACAGCACCTGCGGGATGTTGTGGCGCATTTTGCAAAATCAGACATCAAAGACTTGATGGCATCCAACGAGCCCATTGCGGCAGAGGGTTGGTGCCGCATACAGGCGCCCACCTTGCAAGCAAGCGCCTCATCATCAGGGCCAGACCTTTCAGACGTGAAGGGCCAAGCCGGTCCACGCCGCGCACTCGAGATCGCTGCGGCGGGTGGGCACTCTCTTTTGCTGGTGGGTCCACCCGGCACGGGCAAGTCGATGTTGGCACAGCGCTTTGCCGCTTTGTTGCCCGACATGAGCTTGGATGAGGCGCTTGAGAGCGCCGCCATTGCCAGCTTGGCTGGTCGTTTTGAACTGAGCCAGTGGATGCAGCGCCCCACACGCAGTCCTCACCACACGGCAACATCGGTGGCCTTGGTGGGAGGTGGCACACCCCCGCGCCCCGGTGAGATTTCTTTGGCACACCACGGTGTGCTGTTTTTAGATGAGTTGGCCGAAGTCAAACGCAGCGCCTTAGAGGCTTTGCGTGAGCCGCTAGAAAACGGGCACATCACCATTTCTCGCGCAGCAACGCAAGCCAAATTTCCAGCGCGGTTTCAGCTCATCGCGGCCATGAACCCATGCCCCTGCGGATATCTGGGCTCCAGCATCAAGACCTGTCGCTGCACGCCAGACCAAGTGGCCCGTTACCAAGGCAAGCTCAGTGGGCCTTTGCTGGATCGGATTGACCTGCAAGTAGAAGTGCCCACCCTCTCCACCGAGGTTTTGATCCAAGCCCAAGCCGGCGAAAGTACCGCCACGGTGCGCGCACGCTGCTTAGCCGCACGCGCCACCGCATGGGCTAGACAAGGCACATCTAATCAAGCCTTGCAGGGGCAAGCACTGCAAACCCACCTACAGCTTGACGCTGCTGCCGCCACGTTTTTACAAAATGCCGCCACCAAAATGGGATGGTCCAGCCGCAGCACACACCGAGCACTGCGCGTGGCTCGCACCATTGCCGACTTGGCCAACAGCACACAGGTGCAAGTGGCCCATGTGGCTGAAGCACTTCAATACCGGCACTAAATACCTTCATTCGCCCAAGACAGTGCCTTGGTGTTGCAACCATTCAAAATACGCCAAATCTTTAAGCCACGCTGGTAAGTTTTGCACTTCGAGGTGCTCGCAAACATGGTCGACCAATGCGCGCTGTGTGGTGCTGTCCCAAGGCACATGACTGGGTGCGTGCTTGAGAAACAGACGCACGGTGTGTTCCCAAACATCGTCGCCGAGCAAGGCCTGCGTCAACGGCAATGCCGGCTCCAACACGCGACGTAAGTGCTGCACCATTTCTTGGTTGCACAAGTTCGCCTCGGCTGGGTGCACACCCGCGGGTGCTGGCACGGTCAACGGATCGCGCAAATGACGCGCCAAAGCAAATTGAAATTGACGGAAATCGCTCAGCATGTCATGGCCTCCAAATTCAGTTGCTTCACGTCATACAACAAAGCGCTCTCTTGCCCCACACGCACATAGTCAATGGATGCCAAAGGCAAGGCTTGTAAAAACGCATGCGGATCAAAGTTAAATCGCAGCCCATTCGCCGCCAACGCGGGTAAATCCAAATGCAAACGACAGCCAGAGGCTTTGACCACCGCGGAAATGAACTCCGCCTCATTCATCTCAACCCACGGGGTGCGCATGTGATGCACCACATTGCGAATGCCAATCTCCAGACCTAAGGCCTCTTGGACTTGTGCAATGCGCGACGCCGTCCACTTGACCGCAGCTTGGGTGCTTGGAATGGGCAGGTTGATGAACAAGGGCGCATCGTCCGCGCTCCAAGCCAGCGCTTCCGAAAACACTTGGATGTCATGTGTCTCCATGAAGCTGCGTAAATCACGCAAAACCTGTTTGTCCAAAATGCCCGGCCCGCCCAGCGACAAGCTTTGACTCACACAAACGCTGGGAAAGCGCTGCGTGAGTTCAACCAAGTCTTGGTTGGTCTTGCTACCCACGCCCACCCAGTCGGAGGGCATGAGCTCTAAAAATTGCAGGTTTTCAGGCGATTTGTTTTTCAGTGACGCCCACAACGCGGGGCGCAAGGTCAAGCCTGCGCCGTGAAGAATGTGATGTTTCATATCAAGGTGCTTTCCTAAACAGCCATGGGATGGCTTCAGCCCTCGTATTCGGTCAGGCGGACGGGAACATGAGCAAACGAATTTGCAAGTCTCTACCTTTTTGATTCGCACCACAAAACTTCACAAATCGCGTAGGCGTCACTCTCAAAATCCAAGCGTCCGTATCATTGCGCCCCATGTCAACCGATCACTTTTCATCGCGTGACGCCCGTTTTGTTTGGGCGCTGTCAGCCCTGCAACTCATCAGCTGGGGCAGCGTGTTTTACGGTTTTGCACTGTTCATGGCGCCGCTTGAACAAGCTCTAGACATGACGCGTGCCGAGTCATCCCTGGGGTTTAGCTTGATGCTTCTGGCAGAGGGCGTGTTGGCGTTTCCTGTAGGCCGCTGGATTGACCGCGGCCATGAACGCGCCGTGATGACCGCAGGCTCTTTGTTGATCGCCGTCGCCTTTTTGCTGCACGGCCACATCACCACAGCGTTTGAGTTTTATGCTGTGTGGGCATTGCTCGGCGTGGGCTTAGCAGGTGCCTTGTACCCGCCGGCATTTGCAGTACTCACGCGACGATTTCCACAACACTTCAGACGCGCCATCATCATCCTGACATTTTTAGGCGGGTTGGCCAGCACCGTTTTTATTCCGTTTGTGGCTTGGCTGATTGAAACACGTGGTTGGCGTGAGTCCTCATACGTTCTAGGTGTCATGCATTTGCTGGTGTGCGTGCCTGTGCATGGCTGGCTGCTGCGCGACGCACCACAGCGCGCAATGTTGGCATCCAACCGGGCCAGTCGTGACGCGCTATGGCGTTATGTGCGTCTGCCGAAATTTTGGCAACTCGCGACGTTTGTGGTGTTGCTGATGGGCGTGACCTCGGCCTTGCCCGCACACCTGGTGAACTTGCTACGCGAAAGTGGGATGGCGGAATCATGGGCAATTGCAGTCCCCGCCAGCATGGGTGTGCTGCAAGTGATCGGTCGTTTGGGTTTGTACGTGGCCGAACACCGTGTTGATGTGCATGCCACCAACCGCTGGGTGACAGTGCTCATCCCGCTAGGGTTTTTAACGCTGCTCATTGGCGCAGGCCACGGCGCTTGGGGCGTTCTGTTTGTGGTGCTTTATGGTTTGGGCAATGGCATGCTCACCATCGTCAAAGGCACAGTCATGGCGCAGTATGTGAGCCGTGAACACATGGGTAGTTTGAATGGCTTGCTAGGTTTGCCCATGGCTTTGGCACGTGCTGCTGCACCTTGGTTGATGGGTTTGCTGTGGTCAGCCCAGGCTGGCTACACCCTGGGCTTGTGGGTCATGTTTGCCGCCAGCGTAGTGGGGGTGGCTTCGCTGTGGCTGGCGCAGCGGCGGCGCAACACATAGTCAAGGGACAAGCGACCTGGCCCCATCCAAAGTAGCGTCCACAACATGCCCATCAACACCACGGGGTACTTGTAGTTGCCAAAACCTTGGTCGGTGAACACGTAGCCTTGGGCCAACTCGCCCCATGTGTGCCACGCTTGCGGCCAATGCACGCTGGCAATGGCCACCACGCTCAGCACCAGCAATGACACCGAGAAAAACCGTGTGCCCAAGCCAATGACCAAGGCCACACCGCCGAGCAACTCAAACCACGTGGCCATTTGCCAACTGATGTTGGGAGGCACAAAGTTGAACGGAAACGGAAACTGCTCTTGAATGTCGGCAAACCAGTTGTCGCCGTTGAATTTTTCTAAACCCGATTCAAAGAAATCCCAGCCCAAAATCAAGCGTAGGCTGATGAGCGCGACCCACAAACCCAACACATCGATTGTGGCGAGGTGTTCGCTTAATCGCGCTTTTGTGCAAGTGTGTGAAGCTGAGTGGTTCATGGCTGAGTTCCCAAAATAATGTTTTGCGTGTGTAGCTGTTTGAGCAAGCCTGCGCCAAAGGCCACCAACTGTTCGGGTTCAGGGTGTTGCAGCTGTTCAGCCATGGTGTGCATCACTTGCGTGCCGGTCATAGCTTGCACGTCCAGCAGCGCCAGCACCTGCGCCGTGGCGGCATTCAGCTCGGTGAACTGCACGGCATCGCTGACATCGCGGTACACCACCAAATGCGTAGACATAGGTTTGCGGGGCTTGTGGTATTCGCCAATGCGGTGCACGGCCCAGTCGTAATGCAAGTCCATGCGAGCGGGGTTGAGCACCACGATATTGGCCATCAAGTCACCCTGCGGGTTGGCAAGCGGACGCTTCACGTCCATCACATCCACCGCCAGCTCAGCCCATTCGTAATGCGCCAATTCTGGCAACCAACGTGGCAACGGCTGCTTGGTTTGTCCTTCTTGCAGGTAGCGCACAAACTCACGCGCAATCTCACGAAACCACGGCGTGTGTAAAGGCCAGTCGCGGTAGAAAGTGCGGCACAAACGACGCCACGCTTGCTCGCCCATCAGCTGTCGACTCAAAGGCATGCAGCTGTCAATGAAACCGCACACGTTGTTGAACAACATCTCGTTGTACACCGCCATGCGGCGCGAAGAAATACCAAACGGGCGAGTGGTGTGGTGCGGATCGCGCAGATGTTGCGCCATGTCATGTTGAAAGCTGTGCAGTGCCGTCGTCATCACGCCACCTTTTTCACGCGAGGAGCTTGCGCTTGCAAGCGCGCAATGTGTTGCACCTCTGCCACCAACTCACCCAGGGGGGGCAGGTTGAAATCGCGTTCTAAGCAAGTGGGCACATCACCGCCCATGCGTTCGTAAGCGGCCAACAGCAAATGCCACACGGGGTCAACCACTTCTGCACCGTGCGTGTCGATCAGCAGCCCATCGGGCTCCACATAGTGACCGGCCACATGCACATAGCAAGTGCGTTCAAGCGGCAAGGTGTTGAGGTACGCCAATGCATCAAAGCCAAAGTTTTGGCTGTTGACGTAAATATTGTTCACATCCAAATGGAGCAGACAGTCGGCTTCTTTCACCACCTCGGCCACAAATTGGGCTTCGCTCATCTCAGCGCCTGGAGGTGCAATGTAGGCAGAAGCATTTTCAATGCCTATGCGCATTTCCAAAATGTCTTGGGCTTGCCGAATTCGCCTGGCCGTCCACATCACCGCTTCGTGGGTGAAAGGCAAAGGCAACAAGTCATACAAATGCGACTCGTCGGCGCACCACGACAAATGCTCGGTAAACAACTGCATGCCATGCGCCTTCATGAAGGACTTGGTTTTGAGCAGCAGTTGTGTGTCCAGCGGCGCTGGCCCTCCCAACGAGAGGGACAAGCCGTGACACACAAACGGATAGCGCTCGGTGAAGTGACGCAAGTCTTTGGCCGACTGCCCCCCAAGACCCGCCCAGTTTTCGGGCGCAACCTCGAAGAAGTTGATGACTGAAGGCACGCTCTGCTTGAGCGGTTCAATCAGCTCGCGCCTGAAACCTAGACCTGCACCTGAGGGCATACGGTGAAACATGACATCACTCCACGTGAGGGGGTTGATTACTTCTTACCGCCGCAAGAGGCTTCTTTCTTCTTGTCAGCACCGCACTTGGCTTCGCCGCATTTGCCGTCTTTTTTCTTCATGTCGGCTTGGGCCAATTGGTAACCGCTATCGAGCTTGCTCGCCTCGAATGGGTTAGCCGCCACAGCTGGGCTAATTGCGGCCACGGCAAATGCTGAGCCCAAAGCCAAAGAGAGGAGTTGTTGCTTTTCCATGATGAAGATCCTTTGAAAGGTGAGTTGATAATCGTGACCAGCGGTCTTTGGTGAATTCGATGTCGCCAACAAATTGGTTACAAATATTTATAAGAAGTTGTCTGTAACTTTTCATCGCCCTCTGACGAATTGATGTCACCGTGGATTTACAAACCTTAGAAACCTCACTGCACGCCACATGGATGCAAGCGTTAGCAGGCCACGCGCCCAGCTACGAAAAAGCGCTGTCTGCCATCAGCGGGCACTTGCGTGCGTTTTTAAAAAGGCGTTTGTATTCACGCCCCCAAGACGTCGAGGACCTCGTGCAAGAAACCTTGTTTGCCATCCATCAAAAGCGCCACACCTACCAAAGCGATCAACCGCTGACGGCGTGGGTGTACGCGATTGCGCGCTACAAGCTGATTGATCACTTGCGCGCGCATTCGCGCCGCGAGAGCAAACACGACGACATCGACGATTGGGCTGAACAACTGTGGGTGGCTGACGACAACGATGCTGGCAACGCTCAACGCGATGTGCACCAGTTGTTATCTGAACTCCCCGACAAACAACGCCTGCCCATCGAACACACCAAACTGCAAGGCCTATCGATTGCTGAGTCTGCTCAGCTCACAGGGCAGAGCGAGGCAGCGGTGAAAGTCAATATCCACCGCGGGCTGAAAGCCTTGGCCCAAAAGTTTGGAGTCACACCATGAAAACCAACGATCTGATTGCCATGCTGGCAAGTGAAGCTAGCACCACACCCCTTATCTCACCCTTGCGTCGCTGCGCACAAGCCATTGCTGTAGGTGGTGCCGTCAGCCTGGTACTGGTGTTGACACTGTGGGGCCTCAACCCGCAGCTCAACGCCATCGCCCACACCCAAGCGTTTTGGGTCAAGGTCGTGTGGCTGACCCTCACTTGTCTGTTCGCCGCTCCTGTGGTGATGCAGTTGGCTCGTCCAGGTGTAGCTGTAGGCCGAAATGTGTGGGGCATTGCTGCAGCGCTTTTGGGCATGGCTTTGTTGGCTTTGATGCAAGTAGCAACTGTCGATGCAGACACGGGCATGCAGCTCATGTTGGGCAGCTCTTGGCAGGTGTGCAGTGCCAGCATTGCCGCCTTGTCTTTGCCACTTTTGGCCGCGCTGCTGTGGATGCTGCGCGGCATGGCCCCCACACGCCCTGCACTGGCCGGTGCAAGCGCAGGTCTGATGGCCGGTGGTTTAGCGTGCTTGGTGTATTCGCTGCACTGCCCCGAAACGGCTTATGCATTCTTAGCCGTTTGGTATGTGGCCGGCATGTTGGGCATGGCAGGCGTGGGCGCAGCCTTGGGCACACGTTTGTTGCGCTGGTAAACCACCAACCGCCTGCAAACAAAAAGGGCTCCGTACAGAGCCTTTTTGCTTTTACAAGTTAGGCGCCAGCAAACGCTCTAAATCTTTCACCGCCACGCGTTGGCGGTGTGCCAAGTCTTGCACTTGGTCTTCGCCGATACGTCCCACGTTGAAGTAGGTGGCCTCTGGGTGTGCCAAGTAAAACCCGCTCACGCTCGCGGCAGGTGTCATGGCCAAGCTGCTGGTGAGGCCCATGTCAATCTCATCGCATTGCAGCAAAGCAAACATGTCTTGCTTGGCACTGTGGTCAGGGCAGGCTGGGTAGCCAGGCGCTGGGCGAATGCCTTGGTATTTTTCTTTGATGAGGTCTTCGTTGCTCAACGTCTCGTTGGCAGCGTAGCCCCACAAATCGGTGCGCACACGTTGGTGCATGCACTCGGCGAAGGCTTCGGCCAAGCGGTCGGCTAGCGCTTTGAAGAGGATGGCGGAGTAGTCGTCATGCGCGTCGATGAAACGCTTTTCTTGCTTCTCTGCGCCTAGGCCTGCGGTCACGGCAAAGAGGCCCACGTAGTCAGCGGCTTGGGTTTGGTCAGCCACGAAGTCAGACAAGCAACGGTTGGGATTGTTGTTTGGTTTCACGGTTTGTTGACGCACACCGTGCCACGTCATCACTTGTTGCTGGCGCGTTTCATCCGCGTACAAAACAATGTCGTCACCCACGCGTTGTGCGGGGTACAAGCCCACCACCGCGTTGGCGGTGAGCCAGCGGTTGTCGATGATTTTTTTCAACATCGCTTGGCCATCGGCGTACACCTTTTTGGCTTCCACGCCGACCACCGCATCGTCCAAGATGGCAGGGAAGGGGCCAGCCAAATCCCACGTCTGGAAAAACGGGGCCCAGTCGATGTACTGCGCCAACTCGGCGAGGTCAAAATTTTTGAACACGCGGCGGCCAATGAATTTGGGCTTTGCAGGTGTGTAGTGGTCAAAGCTCACTTGCGCGGCGTTGGCGCGTGCCTCAGCCAAACTCACCAAAGGCGTTTGCTTTTTATTGGCGTGTTGTTCGCGTACTTTGGCGTAGTCGGCATTCAACTCGGCAATGTATTTGGCCGCTTGGTCGGACAACAAACCTTGCGCCACGCTCACGCTGCGTGAGGCGTCAGGCACGTACACCACGGGGCCGTCGTAGTGCGGGGCAATCTTCACGGCGGTGTGCACGCGGCTGGTGGTGGCACCACCAATCATGAGCGGCATCAAACGGCTGCGGAAGTAATCGTCTTTTTGCATTTCGCCGGCAACGTATTGCATTTCTTCCAAGCTCGGCGTGATGAGGCCGGACAAACCAATGATGTCCGCGCCTTCTTCTTTGGCTTTGGCCAAAATTTCGTGACACGGCACCATCACGCCCATGTTGACCACTTCGTAGTTGTTGCACTGCAGCACCACGGTGACGATGTTTTTGCCAATGTCGTGCACATCACCTTTGACGGTGGCCATGACGATCTTGCCCTTGGCTTTGACGTCTTGGCCTGCCGCGGCTTGCTGGCGTTTTTCTTCTTCGATGTAAGGCACCAAGTGCGCCACCGCTTGCTTCATCACGCGGGCCGACTTGACCACTTGTGGCAAGAACATCTTGCCTTGGCCAAACAAATCACCCACCACGTTCATGCCGTCCATGAGCGGGCCTTCAATCACGTGCAGCGGGCGGCCACCCTTGGCCAAAATTTCGCGGTACGCTTCTTCGGTGTCTTCGTTGATGAACTCGGTGATGCCATGCACCAGCGCGTGGCTCAAACGTTCGGCCACCGCCACAGGCTGCTCGGGCGTGCCTCGCCACGCCAACTTTTGGCTGTCGTCTTTGGCAGCGCCTTTGGCGGTTTCGGCCACTTCAATCAGGCGCTCGCCTGCTGTGAGGTGGGCCTCTCCCTCTTTGTATTTCGGTGTGCGGTTCAACACCACGTCTTCCACACGCTCGCGCAGCGTGGGTTCAAGATCGTCATACACGCCCACCATGCCGGCGTTGACGATGCCCATGTCCATGCCTGCTTGAATGGCGTGATACAGAAACACAGTATGAATCGCTTCGCGCACAGGGTCATTGCCACGAAATGAAAAGCTCACGTTCGACACCCCGCCACTCACCTTCGCACCGGGCAAGTTTTGTTTGATCCAACGCGTGGCTTCAATGAAGTCCACCGCGTAGTTGTCATGCTCTTCAATGCCGGTGGCGATAGCAAAAATGTTAGGGTCGAAGATGATGTCTTCAGGTGGAAAGCCCACTTCGTCCACCAACACACGGTAAGCGCGTTCGCAAATTTCAATCTTGCGCTCATACGTGTCGGCTTGGCCTTTTTCGTCAAACGCCATCACCACTGCCGCTGCGCCGTAGCGCTTGACCAGCTTGGCTTGGCGCTTGAACTCGTCCACGCCCTCTTTCATGCTGATGGAGTTGACGATGCCCTTGCCTTGAATGCAACGCAAGCCCGCTTCAATCACGTCCCACTTGCTGGAGTCCACCATCACGGGCACGCGGGCGATGTCGGGTTCGCCAGCCATTAGGTTGAGGAACCGCACCATCGCCGCTTGGCTGTCCAACATGGCTTCGTCCATGTTGACGTCAATCACCTGCGCGCCGTTTTCCACCTGCTGACGCGCCACGGCCAAGGCCTCTTCGTACTGGCCGTTCAAAATCATGCGCGCAAAGGCTTTAGAGCCGGTCACGTTGGTGCGCTCGCCAACGTTGACAAACAAACTGCCCTCGCCGATGGAGACTGGCTCAAGGCCAGACAGCTTCATGGGGGGAACTGCAGTGGAATTCATGGGGGTACTCACCTGGGGGCTATCAATACAGGTGAGCGTCGTTGCAAAAGATTCGGCCCCAAGCCTGACTTCACGCGCAAATCCTGAAAGGACGGGTGAAGCTGCAACGCTCCTTGGGGAAGGCTAGATTTTAACCGGCTCTAAACCGCCCATGGGTAAACCCAAATATTCTGAAAGCCCTAGACATTGGACTGGTTGACAAAATTAAATACAATCTAATTTTCGTCAACCAAGGAGCACACGATGATTCACGATCGAATCCGCCGTGCACGAGTACTTCGGGGTCTCAGCCTGGAGGCCCTCGCGCAGAGCCTCGGCGACATCAGCAAGCAAGCATTGGGCAAGTTCGAGCAAGGCAAAGCCATGCCCAACTCTGCTCGCATCTTGCAATTGGCCAAGTCGCTGCAGGTCAAGCCAGAGTACTTCTTTCGCTCAGATGCCATAGAGCTGGCTCCGCTTGAGTTTCGCAAACTCGCCAAAATGCCGCAGTCGCGTCAAAACCAAGTGGCCGAGCAAATGCGCGATCACCTTGAGCGCTATGAAGCCCTAGAACGCTGCTTTGACGCCACTGATGCAGCCATTCAAGTGTTGCCCGCTCAGTCGCTGTCGGTGCACAACATGGCACAGGCCGAAGAGGCGGCACAGCAACTGCGCGAACAGTTGCAAATTGGTGGCGACGCCATTGCACACCTGACCGAATTGCTAGAAGAACACGGCATCAAGGTGGCCCTGCTCGACGGATCAGATGACTTTGACGGCGCATGCGCTGCCACCCACGACAACCTGCATGTGCTGATTGCGCTGAACTGCCAACGCCCTGGCGAGCGCATGCGCTTTACTGCTGCGCACGAGCTAGGCCACTGGGTGATGAAGCTGCCCGACAACATGGCCGACAAAGACAAAGAAAACTGCTGCCACCGCTTTGCAGGCGCGTTTTTGTACCCCAAAGACCGTGTGCTGCAAGACTTTGGCAACCACCAACGCTCACGGGTATTTCCGGCTGAACTGTTGAATGCCAAACGCCGTTACGGCGTGTCTATGCAAGTGGCGCTGCGCCGCCTCAAAGACCTTGAGCTGCTGACCGATGCGGGCTACATGAGCGCCATGATTGAGTTCAGCCGCAAAGGTTGGCGCAAAGAGGAACCAGAGATGTTGGCCTGCGAGCACCCACGTCGGTTTGAATCTTTGGTCTATCGCGGTTTGGCTGAAGACCTCTTTACCCCCTCTCGCGCTGCCGAGTTTTTGCAATGCAGCCTTGACGAGCTAGACCCCAAACTTGATAGGCTGCCCGCACACGCATGACACAGCAGGTCTACATCAGCGACACCAACATCTGGATTGACTTCCGCAACGCGGGGTTACTAGATGCGCTGTTTGGCCTGCCCTTCACACTGTGCTGCACAGACTTTGTATTGGATGAGCTGAAAGACTTTGACACCCAGCAACTGCTTGCACAAGGCTTGGTTGTTGAAACCTTAGATGGGCCAGCCACCGCAGCGTTGTCTGCGCTGATGCAAACCCACAACAACAGCTCATTGGCTGATGTATCTTGCTACCAACTGGCCCAACAAACTAAGCACCCGTTGCTCACGGGCGATGGGCGCTTGCGCAAGCAAGCCCAAACGGATGGCCTGCAAGTGCACGGGGCGCTTTGGCTTTTGGATCAATTGGTTATGCACCAAACCATTAAAACCAAAGAAGCCGCCAAAGCCTTGCAACGCATGATGGATACGGGCTCACGTTTGCCTGACGCTGAATGCCGACACCGAATGAGTTTGTGGATGCCTTAACTCACACCGAACGCATACTCTCTACTTGCTAGATAGATAACAAATTTCTCCATGCCATTCAGGCACGAACAAGCGTTCGTTACCCCATGTTGAAAAAGATGAAACTATTCTTATCAAGTACTGGTAAAGGCAAAGCAACAAAATCGAAGCGCAAAACCGCAAACTACTCTGAGGCGGCTATCGCTTTATAAAGCGCTTTATTCACGCCTTCAACATCCATCATCTTCCAAAGATTTTCCATAGCAGTTTTTAAATCTTCTATCGTGCGATCTTCTGAAATGGCAATATTGATGGTCTTGATTCGTGTGTAAACAGACCCACCGCCAGCTTTCTCCTTCACACCTAACTCTGTCCGTAAAGTCTGAATGAAAGCTGCTCGGTCTGCGCCACTACCTTCTAGAAATGGGCCAACTTCAAGACGAAGATAAAGTTTTGTTGGTTTTACAGTAAACCAATAGTGGACTGGAAATTTAATCTTCCATCGGTTGCTGTCCGCCACAAGAAAGCTCTTGAACTCATTCATCCACCTTGAATCAAAAAAGAACAATGTTTCAGATCGATTGCTCTTAATTTCTAGTGTCTTATATTGTTCGTTGTCCGAGATGAACATTTCAAAAGCGGCCTCAAGTTCAGAAACTTGGCCATGATCAAAGATCAAATCCAATGCTGTTTTGTGATTTTTATAAATCTGCCGACATGCTTCAACCATTGCATCAGAAACCACAATTTTCCTTTCAATCAATGAAATATATTGACGTATAGCCATACCGACTTCGTCAACAAGAATCGACTCATCAACTATTCGGTGAAGCTCTTTGGCTATAACGGAATAACTCAGCACGCCCCATTGATCATCTTCTCCGGCATACCCATCTGGTGTCAAAAAACAACCCATAAATTTGTAGTTGGCATATCGCTTTAATGCCAACTCGCGATACCTGCGCAATTGATCCAAGCCTTCACTGGCATCAATTTTATTTTCAATAACAAACAATAATTTAAGCGATGGAATTTGTACAGAGATATCAAAATGATCTCTTTCGCAACAAACAATTGCATCTGATAAATCTCGGATCGAGAAATCCAATCTAGAAACAGGTGGGGAGGGGTGCTCATTTGCTGCTGCGATCAATACGGAGCGCAAAAAACGATCATTTAAGCGGTGTATCTCTTGTGGGTTCAATAAGAATGAAAGAAACCTCGAGTGCCGAGTTTCTTGCCGAGTCATGTTAACGGCTTCGAAAAAATTAAACCTAGTTGTTAAATTGTGTGTGCGTTCGAAATTACGTAGTTCATCAATTGCGGCAAGCAATTCATCTTCACAATCAATAGCGGTCGTCATAGTTTGAATAAGCATTTAGTTAAATTAGATTGATTGGGATGATGTCAATATCTTTGCAGCATGAATCAAGATGCGTTTTTTAGCGCCGCTTTTCCATAAGCGCCAAATGATTTGAAACGCCGTGTACGTCTTGCCTGTGCCGGTGGCCATGACAAGCATGGCGAGTTGCTGTCCTTGGGCAATCACTTCAACCGTGGGTTGATGGCATTCATTTGGTAGTAACGCGGGGGTTTGCTGGGAGCGTGATTTAGTTCAGGCCGCTTCGCGGTAGAACGGCCCCGCACTCACCGCGCGCGCCTTCTCAGTCGCTACCGCTTGGGCAATCGCGCCAATGTGGTCAGGCGTGGTGCCGCAGCAGCCACCCACAATGTTGACCAAACCCTCGGCGGCAAACTCATGCACCAAACGACTGGTCACCTCTGGGGTTTCATCAAAGCCGGTGTCACTCATGGGGTTGGGCAAACCAGCGTTGGGGTAGCAGCTGATGAAGGTGTCTTCGGCCACGCGGTTGAGTTCTTGGATGTAGGGGCGCATCAGCGTCGCGCCCAAGGCGCAGTTCAGGCCAATGGCCAAAGGCTTGGCATGGCGCACGCTGTGCCAAAACGCGGTCACGGTTTGGCCGCTCAAAATGCGGCCCGAGGCGTCGGTGACGGTGCCGCTGATGATGATGGGCAAGCGTTCGCCTGAGACTTCAAAGAATTCTTCAATCGCAAACAAGGCCGCTTTGGCATTGAGCGTGTCAAAAATGGTTTCGACCAACAACACGTCTGAGCCGCCTTCGACCAAACCTTTGACTTGCTCGTAATAAGCGGCGCGCAACTCTTCAAAGTTGACATTGCGTGCACCCGCATCGTTCACATCGGGGCTGATGCTGGCGGTTTTGGGTGTGGGGCCCACGGCGCCCGCCACAAAGCGGGGTTTGTCAGGCGTGCTGTATTTGTCGCAAGCTTCGCGGGCAATGCGGGCCGAGGCCACGTTCATCTCGTAGGCCAAGTCGGCCATGTCGTAGTCGGCTTGGGCAATGGTGGTGGCGCCAAAGGTGTTGGTCTCAATCAAATCGGCGCCTGCGGCCAAGTAGCGCTCGTGGATGTCGCGAATCACATCGGGGCGGGTGAGGCTGAGCAACTCGTTGTTGCCCTTCACGTCTTTGTGGAAATCTTTGAAGCGTTCGCCGCGGTACTGTTCTTCGTTGAGCTTGAAGCGCTGAATCATGGTGCCCATCGCACCGTCGAGGATGGCGATGCGGTTGGCCAAGATGGTGGGTAATTCTTTTGCGCGTGTGTAGGCTTGGGTCATCTGGCTATTGTAAGAAGCAGGGACAATAGCGCCTTCATGCCTTTGCCCATGCCCTCTACATCCCGCGCCAACTTGGTCTGCGCCCCCCGAAAGCTGCCGTGCCCACATCTGTGAATCCGCAAGACATCTTGCGCGAAGTGTTTGGCTACAGCGCGTTTCGTGGTCCCCAAGCGGCCATCGTCAACCACGTGTGCGGTGGCGGCGATGCCTTGGTGCTCATGCCCACGGGTGGCGGCAAATCGCTGTGCTACCAAATCCCCGCCATTGCCCGCCAGCGCATGGGGTATGGCGTGACCATCGTGGTCTCCCCCCTGATTGCGCTCATGCACGACCAAGTGGGCGCGCTGCATGAAGCAGGTGTCGAAGCCGCGTTTTTAAACTCCAGCCTCAGCGGCGAAGAAGCCAATGCGGTGGAACAACGCCTGCGCCGTGGCGAGATCACCCTGCTGTACGCCGCGCCCGAACGCGTGACCACGCCACGCTTTTTGGCTCAACTCGACATGCTGCACGAGCAAGGCCGCTTGAGCTTGTTTGCCATTGATGAAGCGCATTGCGTGAGCCAATGGGGCCACGACTTCCGGCCCGAGTACAGAAGCCTGACGGTGTTGCACGAGCGGTTTGCCAATGTGCCGCGTATTGCATTGACCGCCACCGCCGATGCGCTCACGCGCGCCGACATCGTGGAGCGCTTGCAACTCGAAGACGCACAACAGTTTGTCAGCAGCTTTGACCGCCCCAATATCCGCTACACCATCGTCGAGAAAAAAGACGCCTCGCTGCAGTTGCTGCGGTTCATCCAGCGCGAGCACACAGGCCCCGACTGGCAAGACAGCGGCATTGTTTATTGCCAATCACGCCGACGTGTGGAAGAAGTCGCCAACAATTTGTGCGACGCGGGCATCAATGCCCTGCCCTACCACGCGGGGCTCGACAGCGCGGTGCGCCAATACAACCAAAACCGTTTTTTGCGTGAGGAAGGTTTGGTGATGGTGGCCACGATTGCGTTTGGCATGGGCATCGACAAACCCGATGTGCGTTTTGTGGCGCACTTGGACATGCCCAAGAACATCGAAGGCTATTACCAAGAAACAGGACGTGCAGGGCGCGATGGCCAAGAGGCCCACGCGTGGATGGCCTATGGCTTAAACGACGTGGTGAACCAACGCCGCATGATTGACGAAAGCCCTGCAGGGGAAGAGTTCAAGCAAGTCATGCGCGGCAAGCTCGATGCCCTCTTGGCCTTGGCCGAGGCCACCGATTGCCGACGCGTGCGGCTGCTGGGCTACTTTGGCGAGACCTACGCGCCCGATGGCGCACCGAAATACACGTGTGGAAGTTGCGACAACTGTCTCAGCCCACCCGACATTTGGGACGGCACCGAAGCCGCCCGCATGTTGCTGTCCACCATCTACCGCATTCAGCAACAAAGCGGTATGTCGTTTGGTACAGGTCATGTGATGGACATCTTGCGCGGCAAAGACACCGAAAAGGTCAAGCAGTACAGCCACGAAACACTCAGCACCTTTGGCATTGGGGCCCATTTCAGCGAGGTGCAGCTGCGCGGCGTGTTGCGGCAGTTGCTAGCCCTCGGGGCGTTGGGCGTCGATGCTCAAGCGTTCAATACCTTGTATTTGACCGAGGGCTCGCGCGCGGTGCTCAAGGGCGAAGTCATGGTGCGCTTGCGCGCCTCGGTGTCCAACCCTGCTGAGCGCAAAGGCAAACGCAGCGCCAGCGGCGCGTCTAAACCCGCACCCATCGCCTTGGACCACGCGGGCCAGCAACGTTACGACGCGCTCAAGGCTTGGCGCTCAGAAGTGGCCAAGTCACACAATTTGCCTGCCTACGTCATCTTCCATGACGCCACCTTGGCCGCCATTGCGCAAGCCCAACCGAACGATTTGGAAGCCTTGCAGGGCATCGCGGGTATTGGCGCTAAAAAGCTTGAAGCCTATGGCACCGAGGTCATTCGGGTCGTAACTTCGGTCTAGAACTCGCCGTAAAAATTACATTAAAACCGCCTTAAAGTAATACTTTTGGGGTGATTTTTGTAACTCTTAGGGTTTTTGCAAGCTTCAGGAAGGGGTGAGTTTCATAAAATAGCCATCCTGTTGGTGTAGGCCAGCAGCAATGAATTGAGGTCAGAGCCTCGCGCTTTACAAGCTGGGCTCTGACCTCAATTTTTTGACTTAGGAGCTTTAGATGAACATCAATGCACCCGCATATGTGAAGAACCCCAAGCTGGTGGCTTGGGTTGCCGAAATGGCCGCTTTGTGCAAGCCCGACACCGTGTACTGGTGTGACGGCAGCCAAGAAGAATACGACCGCCTGTGCCAACAACTGGTCGACGCTGGCACCTTCAAAAAGCTCAACCCCGCCAAACGTGCCAACTCTTATCTGGCTTGCTCTGACCCTTCAGACGTGGCTCGCGTGGAAGACCGCACCTTCATTTGCTCAGCCAAAAAAGAAGACGCAGGCCCCACCAACAACTGGATGGAACCCGCCGACATGCGCGCCACGTTGACCCCCTTGTTCGACGGCTGCATGAAGGGTCGCACCATGTATGTGATTCCTTTCAGCATGGGCCCCTTGGGTTCACACATTGCGCACGTGGGCATCGAACTGTCTGACAGCGCCTACGTGGTGGTGAACCAAAAACTCATGACCCGCATGGGCAAAGCCGTGTACGACGTCATCGGTACCGACGGCCCCTTCGTGCCTTGCGTGCACACCGTGGGCGCGCCTTTGGCTGCCGGCGAAAAAGACAAAACTTCTTGGCCTTGCAACCCCAAGACCAAGTACATCGTGCACTACCCAGAGACCCGCGAAATCTGGTCTTACGGTTCAGGCTACGGCGGCAACGCCTTGTTGGGCAAGAAGTGCTTTGCTTTGCGCATTGCGTCCAACATGGGCCGCGACCAAGGCTGGTTGGCCGAGCACATGCTCATCTTGGGCGTGACCTCACCCGAAGGCAAAAAGTACCACGTGGCAGCTGCGTTCCCCAGCGCTTGCGGCAAAACCAACTTCTCGATGTTGGTCCCACCCGCAGCTTTCAACGGCTGGAAAGTCACCACCATCGGTGACGACATTGCTTGGATCAAGCCCCACGCCGACGGCAAGATGTACGCCATCAACCCCGAAGCGGGCTACTTTGGCGTGGCCCCCGGCACCAACATGAAAACCAACCCCAACTGCATGTTGAGCCTGCACAAAGACGTGATCTTCACCAACGTGGCGCTCACAGACGACGGCGACGTGTGGTGGGAAGGCATGGAAAAAGACACCGGCAAGTTGCCCGACCACTTGATCGACTGGCAAGGCAAAGACTGGACCCCAGCCATCGCCAAAGAAACTGGCGCCAAGGCCGCTCACCCCAACGCACGCTTCACCGTGGCTGCCACGAACAACCCTGCGCTCGACCCACAGTGGGACGACGCCAACGGCGTGGCTATCGACGCCATGATGTTTGGCGGCCGTCGCTCCACCACCGTGCCTTTGGTCACCGAAGCACGCAACTGGACCGAAGGCGTGTACATGGCTGCGACCATGGGCTCTGAAACCACCGCCGCCGCCTTTGGCGCACAAGGCGTGGTGCGCCGCGACCCCTTCGCCATGTTGCCGTTCTGCGGCTACAACATGAGCGACTACTTCCAGCACTGGTTGGACATGGGCGCCAAGCAAGAAACCGCTGGCTACAAACTGCCCGCGCTGTACTGCGTCAACTGGTTCCGCAAAGACGAGTCTGGCTCGTTCGTGTGGCCTGGCTACGGCGACAACATGCGCGTCTTGAAGTGGATCATCGACCGCTTGGAAGGCAAAGCCCAAGG
>JACCEA011011024.1_pt1 | contig 23797 bp, 24 predicted proteins | sample 7449851 | NCBI WGS metagenome assembly JACCEA01 (sample SAMN15323453, study PRJNA562643) | freshwater metagenome | isolation source: river surface water | place: USA:Blue River Watershed | collected 2017-08-18 | reverse complement strand
TACGTGCGGGACCAATCTGAAATGCGGACAAATCCATCAGGAGGATTTAGATGGCACACTAATGCCAACTGCTGCGCTATTTTGCCTTGGTTCATGGATGCAAGTTTATTAAAGGCTTTAAAATCAGAGATACCCCATTTCAAGGTTTTGCAACTATCAGAAATTTCTTTTGACAGCAATATTTCTGCAAATTTACATATTTTAAAACGAACATCTCGATCGCTCTCCAGCGTTCTTCTTTTCAAAAGATTGGCAAATATCGTGGAATCAGAATAGTTAGAATGGTTCGAAACAATTGATTTTCTCCGCTCTCTTTCACTACCTCCCTCGTTCGATCGGGATGAAGCATTCGACATGAAGGAAAACTTCCGTCTGTTGCGAATGCGATCAAAATCAAGAAATTCTTTTAATTGTACATGGTCCATTGGCGCTACCATTGAATCTTCACTGAGCAAGTGCGCTCTCTTTGTGGTGGGAACGATATATTGCAAATCAAAATCAGTTCTTTTGGACATTTTATGAGAAGTAAAGTCATAATAATCATCATGACCACTTTCCTCAACATTATCATTGACTTCATTTTCCGGAATAGTTTTAAGTTCTATTTCAGAACTTTTACTTTCATCTACTGCGGAAGCCAAAGGTTTCGTGGTTGGGTCTGAGTTGCTGTTAATCTGTGAATAGTGGAAATGTGGATATTTTTGGATGCGTTTACATATGTGAGAGTCAAGAAAAATGTTTTCGTTGGGGATTTCATAGCCGATAACATTCCATGAGGTGCTTTGGCCACTTTCGTAATTTCTGAAAAGAGAATCTTCCGGAAAACGCTTCTGTGACAACGATTGGCGTTCCTTTTTTTGTCTGGATTGAAGAATGCGTTCTTTCTTTTTGGCCTGCTCCAACACTCTTTTTTCTTCTCGTTGCTGCCATGTAATCACTGCTTGACCCTTGCTTGTGACTTGATTTGGCAATACAGCATTGGGTGGTAAATCAAGTTTGATGGGAAGACCTTGATCATCGTAAACACTCCCATAGTTAGGTTTCTGTGGTTCCTCGTATCTACCTTTTTTTTGAATCATAGTGATATCGTCAGACGTGAGATAATATTCAATGGAAATTTCCGAAATGAATTCACCATGATTGTAAATTTCATCTCGAACATCATCAACCTCAGCATAGTAATTGGCATAATCTTCATCATCATAAGATGTACCATCATCCAATCGACCCTCGTTCTGTTCACCATAACATAATAGATAATATGCACATTCTTTTAATGCTATGGTGATCGGAGTGTCGTTTTGTGAGTCCATAACTTGCAGCAGATCAGGATTGGAATACATTATCCATCGACATACTTCACCATCTGCAGTAAACATTGTCGCATGAAGGATCGTCAAACCCAATGAAGATCGAATATTCTTTAATGTTAAGTTGAAAAAAGAAGCCCACTTAACTTCAATCAATTTTGCAGAAATGGGCATCAGATATTGTGGTCTGACGTCTGGCCATGGTATTAAAGCGTAACGCCGTTGAGACTTGACAATCTGATCCCATTGTTGTAAAAGCGTTAGGCCCGTAAAAGTATTCTCCATGCCGAAAGTTTTTTCTTCTGATTTTTCAACTAAAAAATCCAAAATGTGATCATGGTAAGAGAATTGTAGAGCTTTCCACATTCTTTGAAACACTCCAAAAACTCCGATCGCATACAAAATATATAACATATAGCTAAAAAAGTAAGCCGTCATGAAAATATCCAACAAAACTGGAGTAGTTAATATTGTACCGTCATCAACGATCGTGAATACATACTCAATCGCATCCCAAGGTCGAAACAATGGAGTATCTACGGAGTCAATTATTGACTGATTTCTATCCGCATATTCCACAATACCCACCGCTACCAACGACACCAAAATTCGTCCAGTAAACTCAAACCAACGATCTATGTCTTCTGTATAAGGTCCAAAGATGTAAGTAAGGATGCCAAACACTATATTGATGGCCAGGATTGCATAATTTCTGGATGGCCACAATATATATTGCTTAGAGACTGCTCCAACGATGGGGTACAATGTGACTTCAAATAGTACCACAAGAAACCAGTACATTCGGTCGTAGTTATATAGAACCGATAATGTAAACAACCCCGAAGAGTCAATTGTATAGTCCATAAAACCAATCACCAACTCGTGATCCGATATGAAGTAGAGTTTGGAAAGTCTTAATTCTACGACAACATGATGACGCAAACGGTTAACTAAACGCGTTTTATTTTGAAGAGTAAGATCTCTCCTCCAAGGAGCTGGATGGGCTCCCAAAGAAGCCATACCATGTGCAAGCGCCCCCTATACCAATCAACAAGGTATGAAAACTTTGGCTATTGTTGAAATTATTATGAACTTACATCTTCCCTCTTCTCATAAAACGTGTCATTGATGAAAATTCCCAGTTTGACTCTCAAAAAAGCAACTATTTTGAGCTTTAAAAATCGTTTGTATAGCTTATACAACATTCGTCGCAGGAATTTAATCATTAACTTCAAGAGATTACAGCGTTGAAAAAATTTATGAACTTTATGTTTGAGCCGCTTTGTCCAAGATCCATATTCATCCTTTAGCTCATCCGATTGTGGACTAGAGGTGTATTCATTGTCAATACCAATGCCGTTGGAATGAAATGAATCATTAGATTTTGATGCATCCAAATTAATTTTGTTATCACCGCCAAGAGATGTGGAACTCAACTTGAAGCCTTCCTCTTTTTCTGAAGAACTAACATCATGATTGGCCAAATCATCATCTAACAATACATCTTTTGTTGACAGAGCACGCTGGCTTTTTAAAATTTCGTCTTTTGATAGAGGTTTCGAACGTCTTGTGCCATTATTTTTCATACTTTTCGAATTCAACTTCTCGGATAACTCTCGGTGTTTTCGAGATGTTGTTCGAGGATCTTCTCTAAAAACAAGTGCTTGAAGATTCAAAAATGCTAGAATAGACAATCGACTTATGAAAAATTCGAATGGACGAGTGATTGCTCGCAGAAACTTGTATAGCATCTAAACCACCTTCCATCAAATAAAAAACAATTAAGGCCAAACAGTACTTACAGTTACAAACTGGGTTATTATATAGTATCCAGTTTCGAAAAACCAGAAAAACGCAAGACGATAATGCTTGAATTGCAATTGCAGTTCCTGCAAAATTCGAACCAGCAATCGATTGTACCATGGAAAGCGGGACTAAATTTCGCAAAACATATTCAAAAGGAAAACGATGAATGTTGTACAACTATCCTTACATTGTAATCTCTCTCTTCTTCATCCTTAATTCTTATCAACTTCTCTAAAACATCTACCCACTTTGAAGTTTTAAATTCCTTCACGACAAGCGCAACCATGGAGAAGAACATGTAATAATAACCGAGAAGGGTATACAGTAAGCAGCTTGCACTGACTACATAAAGTGCGATGCCAAAATAAGAATCACATTGTAGAATTGACGAGTCCAAGTAAAAGCCTGAAATCGAAAAATAATGGGAAACTGATAAAGAATCAGAATTAAAATAGTTACCTCCAGCAGGTTCTTTTTGCACCGTCGACATGTAGCCTATGACGGGACATGATTGACCGTCGCGATATTCATGGAAAGGTGGAAACGCCATGAAGTAGCAAGGAACATAGAAATTAATATTCTTTCGGAATTGAGGTACCAGGGTGTCATTCCAATCAGTGAAGACTGTTAATTGGATAATAAATGTGGATATTTTGATAAAATTTCAGATCACTCACTTAACAGAGATTCCAACAATACATAAAGCAACGGCATATATAGACTGCACATTAGGATCAAACCTAAGTCAAATTTCGCCTTCACAGCTCGTTTCAAGATAATTGCACTTGTGTATGCGACATTTTGAGAAACATAACGCACGAAAGCGGATTCCGTCGTTCGAATCCCAATAAACCCGATCAGCCAAATGATGCCAACTACAGCAAATATTACACTGAGAACTGCAGAAATTATTAACCCATTCGCTACAGTATATTCTGAAAAATTCCGAGCAATGGCATTCATGACCAAGAAAAATAGTGTCATCAATGCCAAACCCTGAGACATTACTTTTGCAATATGTAATCCACCTTTCCGCCACCAACCATCGGCTATGTATTTGTCTAGCCAAGCCTTCACTTCGTCTCGATTAGAATAATCAGAGATTTCCCAAAATCTAAAAGTGAATGCAACAGCCATCATCGCAAATAGAATAGTAAGAAAGTAATGACCGTAATGCTTGGTGGTATGCCAATGATGAGGGTTAAGCAAATTTATCGACCACTCATATTTGTTCCCATAATCCGTGCCCATAACACTATCATCATAGCTAGGAGGAACAATATTTTATTTTCATATTCGGACATAATTAAAAGTACCACAACTTACGGATTTTCATTCAGTTTTCTACCAGGACCAATGATTTCTACTTCTGGAGTGGCAGGCAAGCGCTGAGATTCGATAAAAACTGTAATTTCGTGCCAAAAGTACTGAAGCACATACAGTGCGTCCAAAAATGGCCTCGAACAAAATTTCAATGAATAAAACAATATTCCTCGACAAAAAATGTTGAATATAATAGCAATTTGAATTGATGGATGATCAATCATGATCCCCAATATTTGAATAAATAACAATAGTTTAATGAATCTCATGACATAATAGCTATTGGAAAATTCAAAATATTGGTTTTTTGTTTCTGGTGCCTCGTCATCACTCTCATGATCAGAAAGTTCCTCATTCAAAATATCATGCAATTTGTGGTTAAAGGCAGTGTCGTCTGTGGCGACTCTTCGCACCATATGAACCGAGGTCATGATCACCAAAAAAAGTTGTTCATAATTCAAGGGATATTAGTCAACTTCAATTCGCTTTGTAGCTTCATCATGCAAGGAATCAGAGTATTTTGAATCCCCAAACAAATACTTCTATATCATATATACTATAATATTATATGGCTTATTTGTCGGCCACCCCAGCGGCGCAGCCAGCAACGCCACAGCCGTTACTTTTACTTCTAGTATTATATTAAGGCCCAACCCCCGGGGCGTTAAAGCTGCTGTACGCTGTGTGCCAGCGCCTGGCTCTCTGCGTGGCGTATGCTGTCACCTCTGTGCTTTTGTTTTACTGGCACCGCTCACACTACTATTGACTATCTATGGTATTCTTTTCCAAATAAGGCCGAATACAATAGTATTGTACTTATTTTGAATGCCATATGCCATATGTTGGGGGTGAATCTATTCGATAGATCTACGTTACTATAATCATGGAGCGTTTGACGGCAGTGCTTCAACAGAATGAGATGTTCCAACATCCACCAATATCTACACCAGATCAAGAACCATTTTTCGAAGAAACCCAAATTGTTGAAACAACATATGTGGTCAGTAGATTGTCAAAAGCAGAAAAGAAGTCTCTGAAGGCCGAGCGGCTCAAAGAAAAAAGACGTTTTAACACCCTCCAGTACAAAGCACGAAAAAAAGAACGTGCTAAGAATAACCCTCAACCTGCAGATAGTACTTCGGCAGCACCAATACTGAGAAAAAGTGACATAAACGATAAAATGAAAAAAGCATTGGAATGTGGGCTCAACGTTTGTATTGATTTCGCCTTTGATCAAGAGCATGACGAACGTGAACGATCTTCATTGGCCAAGCAGATATCCTTATCTTATGGTATCATCAAGAAAGCATCTTCTCCTTTGCACATACATCTGTCGTCGTTTGTTCGTGATTCTCCTTTGCATCAGAAGCTACAGGACCAGGGTATTCGCAATTGGAAAGTGGATATTCATGATAGTCCTGCTTGGGATATTTTCCCTCGCAATTCATTAGTCTTTTTATCTCCAGATGCTGAAATACCTATCGATTTCCTTGATACCAATAAGGTTCATCATCTAGTGTCTATCTAACCTGTTGGTAGCCTGAAATTGTTTTCAATAGGTGTATGTAATAGGTGGCATTGTGGATCGTTCAGTAAGGAAAGATAGGATGCATATGAAAGCAATTGAACAAGGAGTTGAATGTAGAAGATTTCCGATTCAGGAGCTAATACCAAATCGAGTCAATCATATTCTTAATGTGGATCATTGCGTGAATATTTTGCAATTGATGATGGAAGAAAATCACGGTGTAAGTCATCATATGGTTCAATTTGAAATGTTAATTAACTTCCCACAGTCTTGGAGTGCCGTGTTAGCAGATATAGTACCAAAAAGAAAACAGCAAAATAAATCATCTCAATATGGCGATGACCATAATTAAAAGTAATCTTTTCTGGAAGCGGAAAAAGAGAAAAAAAATTGATTAGGTTATGCCGATTTGGACATTAGTTGTCAATATTCTCCTTTATTTATCATCCTGTCCATCTAAATTCGTTTTGGAGTCAATGCCGGCCTGGAATGTTTAAAAAGTAATTGAAGTGTAGCTGTTCAACTTGTGTATATTACCTGCTGCATTAAATCTGAAATAGATTTTTCCAAATCATCAATGCGGTTGCCCATTTCATCGATGCGACCAATGATTGATGTCGACATTTGATTGAATCGTTGTTGCTATCAACACAATATAGTATATTAGATGCCGTGGTAACGAGAAGCACGATCATACCATCTGTTCCAACAGGTTTTGAACAAATATAGTCAAATCTTGGGCATTATCAGGAATCTCAGTGTTTGGTGCATTTTTATCCATTTCTGACATTCTCCTTGGATAGAAATATAGTTCAATGTTGGCTTTCGTGAATTCGGGTGGGGAAAAGTAAGTTCAGTTCACAATCACACGGTGGAAAGTGTGAATTATCTAATTATCTATATTAGGCCCAATAATATTATTGCTACGCTAAATTATTCTGGATTGATTGTGAAATTAAAATGCAACACAAGCTGCGGCGCGCCTGCGGCTGCTGCTGTGCTCGCTGCTGCTTGCTGCTCTGCTGCGCCTCGCGATCCGAATCATCCCAATCCTTTTTTTTAATAATTACTGCCTGCAACGTAAATTTTTTTATTATTTAAAAATGGAAGGAGACGTTACCAGCAGTTCCATATCGTTTGGATTTTGATGGATTGCTCATTGCTCAACCATCTTCCAGTTCGATAGGAACACTTAACTCTCAATATATCTAGGATATTCCTTTATAATGGAGCGCGTGATGCATGAATGGCATATTCCATATTATATTTTTGATATTGATATATACAACCGCCGTATTTGTTTGGTAGCCACTGCTATGGACTGTTAATATTTTTATTAATTTTTTTATGTATGAGTATAAATCATTTGAAAGTTATAATTGCAAATTATAAACTAGACTCATATTTCAAGTCTGAAGGTTTGGATTTCGTTGTTGATTTCGACCGTAAAGAACTGCTGATCCCGCTTGTTAATTCACAAGATGATGATCACTACTGAGTTGATTTACCTATCTAAGTATCACAAATATAAGCTTAGAGAATCTTTCCTTTATTCAGAATTGTAGATGGAATTTAGACTCGATAGTAGGATTATATATGTGCAGATTGTAGATGGATGGGGTATCTATTATCAAGTATAACTATCCACCCAATAGTATTTTAAGCAATCCTATAAAATCCTACAATCTAAATTTTTAACTTCAATGATATTCATGTATAGACGATATATAATAGAATAGTATTCTGTAGCGTGGTTCATCCAATTCAATCTATCTATGTGTTTGCACACATTCGAACATTTTTGTGTTCATCGGGTGAGGGTTGTTAAATTTCTGTCATCCAATTATGCGAGTTGATTTAACTTCGTTCCTTTGGATAGAATTGATTCAAATATTAAATGTAAATTCTTGTTAGATTCAATTTATCGAGTTTAGTCATCATTTTGAATATGGACAACAGTAGCAAGCCGTTATCCCGTCGGTTGTTTCCGTGGGCAGGAAGTGGACAACGAAAGACCAAGAGAGTGTACATGTTTTCAGAAGGTTCCTCTGCAGATACGAGTGAGTGTTGATAATGCAGTATGAGTATTGTTCTTTACAATGTGGGTTTATTTTATAGATCTCTTGGGTCTGAAAGGATCAAATTTGTGTGATATTTTCAGAATGGAACTCCCTGTTCCTCCTGGATTTATAATCACCAGTGATGCCGCCCGTGACTTTGTTCAGTCGGAGAATATAAAGGAGAGCGAGAAGATAATTGATGAGTATCGTAGATCAATAAAAGAACTGGAGAGACAAACCGGAAAGAAGTTTGGGGGTGGTTTCGATCAAAGCACAACTACTGGTGTTACATTATCCGCTGGTGTGAGTAGTGTGAGCATTTCTCGTGAGCAAAAGAAAGAGCAAATGTCTCTCTTACTCTCGGTTCGTGCCTCTCCTGCAATCCATATGCCAGGTGTAATGGATGCGATTCTTAACATCGGTATTAATGAAGAGTTAACGGTTAAACTTGCGCAAGCATCAGATAATCCACGTTGGGCTTTGGACACATATCGTCGCTTTTTGCAATTATTTGGGACCACTGTTTATGGAATTGATGATAAAAAATATAAACTTATATTAGCCAATGAAAGGATGCGGTGTGGAGTTGCGCATGATAGCGACTTAGGTCCAACAGAACTCCAAAACGTCATTTCTGAGTTCAAGAGACTAGCAAATGTCCCGCAAGATCCATGGGAACAATTGCATGTTGCTATCAACAGCATTTATAAATCTTGGTTTTCATTCAAAGCGGATAAATACAGGGAAATTTATGGTGTTACTGAAGATTTAGGAGTAGCTATCATTGTTCAAAGCATGGTGTTTGGTAATTTAAGTGGCAGATGTGGAGTGGGAACAGCGTACACTCGAAATCCTAATTCTGGAGAAAGGGAGTTTATCGCTGAGTTTGCAACTTGCACATGTGGAGAAGATATATTTGGTGGATCTAGTGAGGTAAAAACTCTCGATAATTTGCGCGATGAACAAGCTGGATTGTATAGTAATCTTGTTCATGTGTTGCGATTGTTAGAGAGACACTACCGTGACATGCAGGTATTTTCCTTTACCCTTATGTATTCAATTTAATTGACTTCATCGAAAGGAAATTGAGTTCACCGTAGAAGAAGGTACACTGTTCGTTCTCCAAGCAGCGTCGGCGACTCGTTCATCGCAAGCTGCAATCAATGTGGCTGTGTCTATGGTGAAAGAAAAACTTATTTCTGAAAGAGAAGCACTTATGCGCTTGGACCCTGTACAGATGATGCATTGTATCTTGCCTGTGCTAGCTCCTGAAATACGTAAGTGAATTTAGAGCTGCGTGTGAGGTTTTAATCCGTAGTTTCTATAAACAGGTGATTCTCGCAATAAAGAAGCATTTAAGGCACTAATTGGCAAAGGTCTTCCTGCGTCTGTAGGTACTGCCACTGGGAAAATTGTATTCAGCACTCAAGAAGCGATTAGTTGTCGTATGAAAAATCAAACTTGCATACTCTGTCTGTATGATGCTTCAACTGATGATATTGAAGGTCTAGAGGTACGAATTCCAATGATTGACGGATCATTTTTCTGAACATGTTTTCTCTTCTTATGTAGGCAGCATCTGGTCTGTTGACGGTGCGAGGTGGAATTTCCTCCCACGCTTCTATTTGGATGCGAGGATCTGGTAAACCTTCAGTCACATGCGTGCAAAATATTGGTATCGATCCAAAGGCTCGACAGCTCCTCTGTGTCGATACAGGTGGAAAAGTGACTGAAGGGGACGATATCACCATCGATGGAACAAATGGCCTTGTGTTCTTTGGTCAATGTCCGACAATCGCCGCAAAACAAGAAGAAGAATATCTCACTCTATTGAATTGGGCAAGAAAATATAAAGTGATGAATGTTCTTGCGAACGCTGATTCAGTTGACAGCGTCAATGAAGCGTTTAGCTTTGGTGCTGATGGAATCGGTATTTTCCGAACCGAATCAATGTTTCTAGCTTCTGGTAGATTGGAGCTTACTCGCTTTATTTTGCTGACTGACAATGAAAGTGAGAGAGCGGCGGCATTGACAAGACTACTCGAATTACAACGCGATGATTTGGTGAATGTGTTTAGAGCTGTTGGTGATAGGGACGTGGTCTTACGGATGTTGGATGTGTCTTTGCAAAGTGCTATGCCAATATCTGCCGATTCAAATTACTCGAAAATTGTTGAGAACTTATGTTCTGATCTGAATATTTCGAAAGAAGAGTGTGAGAAACGAATTAATGCGTTGTTGGAACCAAATCCTTTGCTTGGAGTACGAGGCTGCCGATTGGCATTTATTCAGCCTTATTTTGCATCAATGCAAGCAAGAGCTATCGCGCGTAGGTATTTTAAGAATTTTGATGAAAAATCATGTGATGTTCAATTGATAGAGGCGACACTTATTGTGAGAAGGGAAGGTTGCAAGGTGAACACCAAAATTCTTTTGCCAATCGCTTTTAGCGACAGAGAAGTAGACCGTATATTGCCTTTGGTTACAGAAGCCATTGCAGAAACCTGTGCTCAACAAGTTGTAGTTTCGGATTTCAAAGATTTCAAGCTAGATATTGAATTTGGTGTGGACATTGCAAATCCTAGAGCTTGCTTGAAAGCCGACAAGTTTGGGCGCAACAAGAATTTGGGATTCATGAGTATTGATACTGATTCTTTGACGGAGTTGGTGTTTGGAATTACGAAAGAGCAAAGCACTCGCTACATTGTAAGCTTTAAAGCTACTGTCGTTTTTTATGTTTGCATTCAATTGTCTTTGCTTTCATAGCCATTGTATGTAGATAAGCAAGTCGTTTCTCGTGACCCATTCTCGTGTATTGACGCAACTGGAGTCGGTAGATTGATTGAAATGGCAGTTGATAGCTCAAGAAAACAGCGAGATGACTTGAAGGTATGAAGTTTGTCGGAATGATGTTACAGATTCTCACCTAGTTTTCGAAACTTCTAGGTCAATATTTCGGGCCATCATACGGCGGATCCGTTGTCGGTGAGATTTTTTAACGCTATAGGGGTTGATACGTTGACAGTGGCGGACAACAATTTGCTCCCGGTTGCTACTGTTGCCGCTGCACAATCCACGATCCAACCACAACAGAGTAAGTTTTGCCATTTATGTTGCTTCTTCGATGTTAATATCATTTATTGAAGTGCGAGTCAACAGATTTGCAAATCCAACGAAACTTTGAATTTGCTGTAATGTTTGGTGTCTCCCATCCTTCAGCTATCAGTTTTTTTATATCTTGGATCTTAAGGTTTTTTGTGACGAAGGGACGGAGAAGTAACGGTAGCACATTTAAGCTTTCTTCTGTAACATAAATTGCATACTAACCAAAAGACTTTATTCCTGGAAGTATGTGATATAAAGCCTGACTGGCGCTACACACCCTCCGTTATCACCTAAAACTATTCAACAACATCCAAAATAACATAAATAAATTGTACCATAAAACTAATGCGTTGGAAGGTTGCGTAATTTCGGCCTATGGAATAAGGCCTAAAGCCCGGCGCAGCACCCGCCAGGGCCAGCGCAGCAGCAGAGAGGCCGGTGGCGGCGTGGTCTTGGCGATGCCTGCTGCTGGCCGCCGCCGCTGCGGCGCTGCGCTGCGCTTATATTAGCAAGTTGATTGAGACTATTTGTTGACTATTGGTATATTGGTATTTGATATTGTAGGTATTATGTCGCGTATGGTGCAGCAATCCCTCATATCAGCTCGTTTTCTTGTTACATTCGGTCACTTGGTAGCATTGTTGGTGTTGTTTCCATTGATTGAACACAATGTCAGAGTTTCTTTACCCGACAACTACTCTGATCATCAACGACAAAGCGCAATGACCTCAGCCTGGGTTGGTATTTCGTTGAGCGTTCCAATTCGAGTACCCTTTATTACACTCATTACTTTAGGCTGCCTTAATATTTGCACTGGTTTGCTTCTTGCTGGACTTCTTTGGAATTTTCGTTGGGACATCCATTTTCCACTTCAAAGTACGACATTTTTTGCAATTCATCGTATTTTTGTTCACGAAACATTTAATAGGGTAACATGATGCAGATATTTTTTCATTTTATTGGTAGTGTTCTATTGTCCTGGCTTATCACACAAAATTGGAATTATGAAGCATTGTGGCCGATAGTCCTCTCCTGCAATCTACCCACTGCTCTTTATGAAATCGCCATGTTGCTTGGTATTCATGTGCTGAAAGTAATTGTTTATTGATTTGGGTCCAGAGTTTAGGCTCTTCAAGAAGTGATTTGTTCAAAATATATTATCGGAAGTATATACAGCTATACAGTACGGATCGTGGACAATCTCTGTCGACAAATTACATGTACATCTATATTCGATTAATGTTCGGTTTATATAAATCAGGCTCTCGAAAATCTTTGTATATTCGATTTCTCGAGTTCCATCGCAAAGACATCTGACACTCTAGAAGTCGACAAAATATTATCAATCTTAGAAAGGGTCGGGTTCCATTCACTTACCATGTTTGCTTGATTTATTCAACAATTTGATCATTAACATAGGCCAAAATGCATATATTTTCTGCAGAGCCAATTCAATTAAGAACGGATTCGAAGGTTTAAAGTTTAACTCCGTTCTTTGGTTAGCACGCAACCAACGCATAAAAAGACCAATATCTTTCTTTGCGAGGAGCGAGAAAACACGTCTACCAAATATGAACTTAAGGTCTCCTACTCTCACTTCTTTCCCTGCCAATGCATGCCGAACAACCACAGTTACTTGAAGCTGCGAATAAAAAATAATAATAATAGCGTGAATAATTCCGAAAATGCCTTACCACAAACGACCGAATTACATCTGACAATAAAGAGCAGAACAGCAAGCACTTTTGGTCATCTGTGAGTTTTGGGGCCGATGAAAGAAATACATAATGAGAATTGTGCTCTATTTGATGAACGGTAGACTCCGTTTCGGATAGGAGAGGTCTCATTGGCCCCAAGCGATCTAGAGTTGCATCCTGTTCTGAATCATCAGAGCAGTCTTGAAATATTCCGATGCTTGCGTTGAAAGGCTCTTCCGCTAATCCTCCTCCTTCGTCTTGCAAATCAAACTGATCAATTTCAACTGGAGCAGCGCTGTGTCCCTCATTTCCAGTCCTTTGCTTATTATGCAAGCGCCTCTCTTGATCGTCATCTGTTGAAACTGCCGGAGAACTCAATACTTCGTCAATTACATAATTGTGTCTTTGGTAAAACTTATCATGCTGTGTTGTAAAACGCTGTGAACGATTCGAAAATATTGATGGGAATATTTTCCTGAAAGCAACTATACCAAGATGACTTCCACACAAAACTTGGATTTTTTTACCATTTTCTACAGGGACGAATGTAGCTACTGGAGTTTTCCTGACAGACTGCATTGAGGCAATAAATTTTTCTGAATTCTGTATTCGTTCATAAACTTGTTGGTCTCTATTCTGATTACAAACGGGAGTAGTTGGTTGAAGTTTTTCGGCCAAAGCTACCATGGGCTTTCCATCATAGTTAAGATTCAATATATTTTTGACATCAGTTTGCTGTTGCAAATGCAAACGTTTTCTGCCTGACGGTTCCAGATGAGTCACTGCCACTTTACCCTCACCGAGTGGTCTCACTTTTCCGGCCGATGTAGGCTTATTAGGTAGTATGGAGCCAACATGGATTTGTGGTTGATTTATGTTGGTATTGAAGAGCGTGTTCAATTTGGTTTCATCTAATGGCATAACCTGTTTCATTATAACTGATTGTGCATTCAGTCTACCGACTTGAAATGCATCTTGAGCAGTATTTGTTACGGTATTCATATGAGTAGAATGTTGTATATGAGAAGAGTAAATGCTATTCCCATGAACCGAGTTACTGGTTATACTCGGTTGAATACGTGAAGCATCTATTAACTTACCATCCAACTCATACTCTTGCATTTCAAAGACATGTAAATTTCGGAGCTGATCCACAATGAGTCGCAACTCTTTCCTGTCCATTTTAATCTTATTAATTCCACGATCTGCTTGCCAATCTGATCCTTCCACTGCAGATTCTCGGACAGTTTGCATGAACGAGGAAAATACTTCTGTCGTAGCAGATACACATTCACCGCTCAAAAATGAACTGACATCAGCATCGCAACGTAGCAACCAGATCAAGCAAATAGATATCTCATCGAATGGTCGACGATTGGGAATGCTATCAAACATTTCCAACATTCGTAGAAAACTAAAATGGTTTGAGTCTTTGTTAACGATGTTTACACTTCTACCAGAATGTATTTCATTGATTGCATTCAAAATTAATTGCAATGATTGTACATTGCACTTTACTTCTTCTTCCACAGCAGTACTTGACGTATTTCCATGAAATAATTGCTGAAGTGCATCTGAGTAACCATTACAGTAATCAGTAGATTGTATAGCATTTGTAAAAAATTCTCGTATTATAGTTGTTATCATGGGACTTAAAATTTCAATTAGATCTTCCGACAAAGTTGGAGGAGGTTTTATGTTCGGTTTTGATTGCTCCTTCTTCGAAGATGCGCGTCTGCCCTCATCGCCGAACTGACGTGACCACTGAAGAGGTTTCGAAGCCAAAACCCCATCATTTGGTCCGGGAGAATGGTGTTTCGGTGGTGAAGCGTTCTTGCTGTTTTTTTCTTCTGAAGGGCTATACTTGGCACGTTGTGTGAAATCTCGTGAAATTTTATTATTATCACCAGATGATGAAGAAATGGTATTTTGATTATTAATAATTGATCGACCACCACGCTGATTACTTGGTTTAGAAGAAGAAGGCGGGGGACGTGGCTGCGGAAGTGGGTCGGCATCATTCACAAATTGGGTTTGATTAGATTGAATCTTTCCTGCCAAAAGTGGCGAAAATCGAGGAGACATATAAGAATAATCTTTATGGGTTATTTCAACCCATGGGGGTTTCGGAGAGACATCGGGAGTGTGATCAACCTTTCGTTCCACAAGCAGCTGTTCATTCAATGGGGGATGATTCCGTTTTTGACGGTTCTTTGTGGAATCTTTAAATTTCAGTGATAAGGGAGTTTTTGGCTTGGCAAGATCCATCCACCTATCTTGATATACTCGATCAGATTTGATACAGTATGTATCAACGATTTGAGCTGTTGTAGAACCTTTGATTGAAGTGCGATTGGGAAAGTCTGGTGCCTTTTTGGGACTAGCAGGGTTTCCAATGAGGCAAGTTGGCCGTATTGGGTGATTCCCCGGGGATTCCTGAAAGGTTATTCTGCTCTCTGGCTCAAGAATATCTAATTCTTTGTAGAGATTGATTGCGAAGTGTTCAAGTGAATCAATATCGGAAGGGCTTGTTGCCTTTGGTGAGAACATGCTAACGGTTTTGATAGGTGACTGAGATTTCGATTGTGAATGAAACACCTCTTGGTCTTGGTTCTGATCATCTTCAATTCGTTCGAAGTCATCATTGTAATAATCAATTTCATATTGACGATCTTCCGATATAGCCCTTTCCGCTGCTGAAAATGCTTCACACCAAGAATTTAATGACAGTGCCTGAATACCATGTGCTGCATCAAGTGACTCCATGCGAGAAACATTAATTGATGCCAATTGATCACCATCCAACACAACCCAATCCAAATTTAGGCACCACGCCACCACTCATTCATTAATGGATATGGGGCGAGGTGGGATAATAATAAGCGCTGCCTGCCGTGCTGTGGATATGGGATATAGCACACATAGCGGGGGGAGCGCACCAACCCGCCGCAGCGCAGCTTGTGCTGTAGTGATGCGGCGCTGCGCTGCTCTGCTGCTGCCTGCGCGCTGCTGCGCCTAACATCTACTTTATATGATACCAGATAGTGTTGACAATAAAGTAAGTAAGGTATGACCAGGGTTCTATTCGGAACAGATCTTGCTGCTCATCTGTCCATTTTGTGGGTTACTCATGTCTAACTCAAGTCTGCTCAAAATATTGTTGAACGTCGTGCGATGTGAAACAATCTTATCAGCAGAAACACATGCCCAGTCCACCGATACCAATTTTAACGATGTTTCCAATCAGTTATTCGATAATTTTGATCGAATAAGATCTGAAATGGAGCAATCATCCTGGAAAGATGTTGATCGGGATCTGGGCGCTCATTTTTTGCGATGTTGCAGTAGGTTAGTGAGTTTTCATTTTCTTGAGGTAATGGTCAAACGCACACAAAGTCCATCTGGGATGCTGCACCATCCTAATCGTTTGAAGATGAAACTAGATATTTTAATTTTTGATTGTCTGAGGTCATACTTTCGAAAATATATGAAATCAAATACCATCGACCTGCCACCTCATATACCTCATTGGTCAATTGAACAACTACAACCGCTCAAATCTATGGTGGTGTCCTGTATTTTTATATTTGATTCATTATCAAAAGACGAAAAACCTCATATAACGAGAGTTACTATGACTGCCGATCAAGAACATTTACTGGATATGGTTCTGGAATTTCTGTTGAATATGTTTGTTAGCTTATTCTCATTTCACTATCCAGTGGACACTGCTTTTCACAACGAAAATGATATACCCAAACATGCAATTTCATTGATCGCTTCTTCATATCTGTCAGAAGCCAAAACTTATCTTATGTCTGATTATCTTGCCTCCTTTCTTCACTCCAACATTTCCTTCCTGACTTACCAATCCAAATCAATATCATCCAAAGCCTCACATTTGATATTGATAATGATAACAGCTTTTCCTTGCGATGAAAACATTTTGTTTTGGAAAAAAAGCTTTCCTGGAACATTCAGCGGTCTCTGTGGTGGCTGCAAGCATCATATGTCGAGGTGACTAATAAGGAAGCTATGTTGAAAGTTTGTTGCGACTGATAAGTTTTTTTCTGTGATAGGGGTGGTAAATCATTATTCTTATGCCTGACTGCAATGATTAAATTAATGGAACTAGTCTGTGATCATAGAGAAGCTGAGAATCATCGCCTTGTCTTAGATTTGTATCCTAATCTAACAAATGAGATGGGGCTCTTCTCAAATTCTACAGCTTTATTGAAATGCTCATCCGATGGAGAACGTTGCCAACAGAGCGAGGGCCTCCTCAAATTCACTCATGAATGGAGAGCTACGCTCATTCAGAAAATTGAGCTTATTTTCCCCACAATTTATAGGTGATGTCTTATCAACTTATGTTACAATGTTCATGTTATGTAATCGTTCTACAGATCAGCTGTTTCCCATCTACTGCCCAAGCAAAGAGAAAGGTTGCTGTCTATTTTGTTTTTCATGATCAACAGAACTAGTATTTTCATGGGCAGCAAATGCTATTTTCAGTTTTTGCTATGCTTCATGATACACTACCATGATGATGACCAGCAGACGAGAAGTTTTTGCCGTGAAAAAATTGGGAGCATGATTATCGAGTTACAAAACAATTCACAACAAATGGCGTTGGAAGTTCAGGACAATTACTTATCATACTTCTTCGAAACTTTAGAAGTGGCTGGTCGATTGTCAAACTCTCTCAACAGTGGTTTTGTTTTGCCACAACAATTATCCCAATTAATAGCCGTTGGTAATTGCCTTCAACGCAAGATAAAGTTCGGAATTACTGCAGATGAAGTTACTTTTACAGCGTCGCTGATCGAATTGTACTCGATGGATTACAAAGCCCAAAAAGCTATGTTGTTGGAAACGCGCCGTTACTTTCCCCTAGGGTTAGAGTCAAATGCATCTAGTTTTGATGGCTCTCATTTTCGTTTGCCCTGGGCAGCCACAAACGATCCTACAGTCAAAGGATTATTGAGGGAATTTGCTGTTTTGTGTGGAGAATACGGCGGTAAGTGTATGTTCAGTCTGAAGGTGATTTATGCACTTCAACCAAAAATTACTTTTTCACAGGAGATTTTGAGTTTGTCGCAAATAGCATCAAAATCAATTCGCGAAAAATTGATAAGCTTCACTGGGAAACGCTTCATTCCACTCTCATTGTATCTGGGTCAGACCATAGAGTTGAAAAACACACTAAATTATGCTCAGACATGCATGGGTTGTTAAATTTTATCAGATATGCATTGTTCGGTAGGTTTGCACGGTATTCCGATCAAAGTTCCGTTTCTTCTCCAATGGATAATGCTTCTTGTTTGGTTTGCGGTGCACGGAATTGTAAGCTACGTTGTAGTCGCTGCAAGTTTGTTCATTATTGCAGCAAAGCGCATCAAAGTGAAGATTGGAAAAATCATAAGGTAAGTTTCATCGACAATAAGTTTGGATTCGTTGACATGCTTGAATGTAGCTTATTTGTGAAGATATCATGGAGTTCTCTGGGAGTAAATGTCGCACTAAGGTCGATGATCCAGACATTCTTTTGTTTCATCAGGGTGGAGTTTTGATCAGTAGCTCTGAGTCATCCGAATTTTTTATTGACATTTTAGAACTCTATACCTCCATGATCAGAAGATATCTTGATTTATCACGCATTCTATCTTCGCCCTTGGCAAATTATATTCATCCTATCATAAAATTGTTCTATCCGACCTTTTCTATCTGCACAGCACAAGCTATAGAAGCGATCGGTGACTTCCCACTTTTCCTATCACTATACGATATGAAAAAATGTTTAAACAGATCTGTAGGTCGTTTATCAATGAATCCTTAAATTAATTTGACTGCAATGTTTTGCTTTCATAGTTGTTGTTCGAACTAGTTGAAGTTATTGTGATTGACGAAATTGTCACCTGTACTGCAGCTAAATCAACTTTATCCCGTATATCTTTGTACCTTGCATACGCAAGTACTGAAGCTTTTCTGAGGTTGGTTTGTGATGGAATCGACTATTTAATTGCTTTATCGTTCATTCATTTTTTATTTTTTTTCAGAGATCATTTGGACTTTGTGGTAGAAGATGCTTGTGCAAGGTTCCGAACTTCTTTTTATGAAAAAGGATCACTTGTAAAAGGCCAATCTAAATATAGCCTTGATTCGGTTGTAGATTCCAGCCTATATGTTGATAAAGTAGTAGCATTCGTATTTGATACATGTGGTATACAGTATAGTACTACTGACACAGATCAACGTCATATCATGATTCTGAGAGATATGGTGATGAATACGTTGAAACATGTGGATAGTGAAGTAGTTGGTTTCAATAAATCTGTTAGCCTATTGTATTTATCGTCGATGATTGAAGTTCTACATGTTCTTGGTAAATCGGTGAAGGTTGATATACCATCTGATCTGGTGGACCGCTTGTTTTACCCTGGGATTGCGGATCGTGGTCATATGCTTCCACAACGCACAAATGAACTATTACACTCAGAGAGGTCGGAGCAACCTCTGATTTTAAGGAGTTTGGTAAATTTCGATCATTCGCTGACCGTTCTTAGTGGAAGGTCTTATGTTTTGGCAACCGACGTTTCAAAGGAGCAGAAATCTCAAATTGATGCAGATGAAATCGAAGATAGAGATGATACAGATATTTCGCCATCTGTTTGTTTACTGGAAGACATTTGTGATAGGATCGGTTATTTTATAATGCTGCCATGCTTGAAGCTACAATCTGCAGCATTGGAAGTGTTGTCAATTGCACTGTTGGGCCTTTCTAATAAGAAGAGCCGTTTTCTGCCTACTATTCACAGAATTTGGCCTTTTCTTGCTGGAGCGCTATTGGAGGTGATGGAGCACTCTTGCGCACATATAAGGGAATGGGATGAAAAAATGACCCAAAAGTCGAATTCTCCTATTCGGAGTATCGAAAGTCATGAGTATTTGTTGGGTTTCGGCGGTAGCGAGAATGGTCTTGCGAATGATAATTTCGTGGTGAGGCACGAATTACCTGGTTCGTGCCACCAAGATTCGTCTGTTCTCTATCTGCTCCCATCAATACTTCGTGTTGTGTCTCAATTGGTAATATTGGTGCCTGATTTTGTCTCCACTAGGATTGACAATTGTTTGTTGCCGAAAGTATTCACTCTTATGTATACTTACATGATATCTTATGTTTCTATGGGGACGTATGGTGTGGCCAAACGTCGTAGTTCTCAAAAGTACTCTTTAGATAGCAAAGTAAAGTTATCCATTATTGGATTTGTTAAATGTTTGTTAGTTGAGCCAATATTGTTCAAGAAGTCGAAAAGTAGAATTAAGGCTTTCTATTTTTTCATTCTTCCTTGGGTTTCGCATTCAGAGGTAAGTTTCTCTATGTGGTTTTCAGATGTGGATTTTTAACTGTCATTTAGTGCAACGACGTTCAAGTCAATGCTGCAGAAATTCTGGGAATGATGGAATCGGTGGAAAGGTCATTTATTTATCAAATTCGAAAGAATTGCATTCAAGGATTGGATCGTACGCAAACACTCAAGAATTGGAATATGATAATAGCTGATCCAGCGTTACTGGGTGGACATGAATCGGTGTTTAGTTGCAGCCATTCACAACTTAAGATGGTTTCTACTACATTGTGGGAGCTATATCAACAAGATGACGGTGTACAACATTTCCTGCATAATTTAGCTGCAGTTAATACTCATATGGAAACATTTACTAAGAGTTGGAATCGTCAGATTACAGGTTGGTCAAAGATGTAGTGGATGAATAAACAATTTTTCAATAAATTAAATGACTTACAAAGCACAGCACATCTCCTCCACGCATTTAGCATCATAAAAAATCATTCCTACGGCATCAAGAAGTAATATTTCCATAACATGAGGGCAATTGAACAAAGAAAAATCTTTTTGCACACCAAAACACAATTGATGTCATATGTAAATAAAAACCTTATCGTGCACCATACTCCCGCAAAAGGACTGCAACATCCGAATGCCCATTCTTTCTTGCCAATGTAAGAGCAGAATCACCATATTCATTTCGAATACTCACATCAGCACCTTTCTTCAACAAGTATTCGACAATATCATATTGACCCCACATTGATGAATACAACAGCAAGTTGTTTCCATGATGGCCAGTGCTGTCAATTGAAGCACCAGTTTTTGTTAGAATCACATCTAACATTTCAACATTTCCCTTGGATATTGATGTAACCATAGAAGTATAAATGAAATTTTTTTTCTCAAGTTCTGCAACACCTTCAGAAATAATTACCATTTCCTATGTAATTAAAAAAAAAATAAAATTGAATTTAAGTTTAAAAACAATTTCGACTCACCACTGCACTGATCGAACCACTCAAAGTAGCGGTCATGAGATCACTGGTGAAGTTTCCAATCAGATTAGGGTTTTCATTCTGAATAAGGTTTGAAGGAGACGATGTTGGCTGAGAAGATGGTTGAGTGGAAGGCTGAGAAGTAGGTTGCGATGGGGCAACAGTTGGATGGTGAGTAGGAGCCGCTGTAGGTGTTCTTGTGATTGGGAAAGTTGGCTTTGCCGATGGAGATTGGGTTGGGGCCGATGGCGCAACTGTTGGGGTTAGCGTTGTAGGAGATCTTGTCGGAACTTTTGTCGGAGATTTGGTAGGAGTCAGAGTTGGAGATCGAGTGGTAGGGGCATACGTAGGAGCGGATGGTGCAACAGATGGAGCTACAGTCGGGGAAGTAGTTGGAGAGGCAGTTGGTGCAATGGATGGATTAGAAGTTGTTGGTTTAATAGAAGGCTGTTGGGATGGTGACAAAGTTGGGATTTGGGTTGGAGAAAAAGTTGGTGATTTGGATGGACGACGAGTAGGATTTTGAGAAGGATTAAATGTTGGACTGGCGGTGGGGGAATATGTTGGAAGACGAGTTGGAGAGAAGGTGGGAGATTTTGTTGGAATAGCAGAAGGATTCTGAGTGGGGAGAGGTGTAGGGATGTTGCTGGGTGAGTGAGTGGGGCCGGCAGTCGGCGAGCTGGTAGGTTTCTTGGATGGGGCTTGAGTTGGCTTAAAAGAAATGATAAAAAATATAAAATGGACAAGAAAAAACAAAATAACATACTGACCAGTTGAGTTGGAGGGAACGTTGGTGTTATGGAGGGGACTGGAGTTGCAGTGGGGGCGCGAGTGGTTGGAGATACTGTGGGGTTGGGCGATGGTTTCGCAGAGGGTGATCTGGTCGGTAATGGTGTTGGCTGAACAATATCACATGAATTTTTCACTTCGACGTTAAACTGACCATGATTAGGTACTTACATTACTTCCCAAACTTGATGCCTGTTACAAATGCAAGGGTTACAATTAGTTAATAATAATCAAAGGGATGTACTAACTGTAATAGCAAGGATAATGAACCCCCCGAAAAGTGCATGCAAAACTCCATACATCTTTCGTCAATCAAATTTCGGTAGAACCTGAAGATGGAAGTCGCAAAAATTGTATTTTTCTGCAGAGGATATTGGATATAAATCGCCCATGGAGCCGTTTTGCCGCACAACTCTGGAATTTTGAGGGATTAGGCCCTGGAGGATTCCTAAAAGTACAACTGAGTACTGTATCCCGTTTATTTTTGATTTGAAGTTGATAGCATTGATCATATGAATTAATATTAATCGTTACAAATTAATTAAGAACAATTGTAGAAGCATCAACTTCGAAGCTGCAAAATTTTATTCAAATGATCAAAACAACTGAAATTCCGCTTCAAGTAACTGATGAAATCTATCTTGTTCCTTTGCCTGTTGGCCTGTTTTTAATGAAAATGTGAGATTACACCAGAACAGGATGAAAGCGAGTATAATTTGGAAGATCTAGGAATAATAAATTCGTATATAACGATTAGGATAATCGAAGAAACAGCGGATGGGGTAACACCAGCGGATAGACGAACCCACTCGTTGTAGACTTCAGTTGTCCCGAAACTAATGAAGTTCCCATAATAGATAGCAGAGAAACATAAGCCAGGTCATTGGGATCAACTTACGTGTCAAATATTCAATCCGAGCTTGTGCTGCTGCAATTTTGGCGATGGGAATTTTGTAGGGAGAGCAAGACAAGCTCTCGACACCTTCATGGTAAAAGAATCGGATTGAAAGAGGATCAGCTGCGTGTTCCCCACAAACACCGACCTTGGGGTCATATACTCACGTTGAAAAAGTCTTAACTCTGACGGAAAGTTTTAACCCTTACCTTGATTGTCGAATTTACTCCACGGGCACGCTTGATTGCCATGTGTATCAACGGACCCACTCCGTGTGTATCCAATGACAAAAAAGGGTCTCTTGCAACTAGATGATTTCTTATATAAAAAGGCTACAGAATGATGACTTAAAGATACAGAGAAAAAGCAGTATTACTCACCAAATACTGCTGGGTGTCATCCCGTGACATACCAAAAACTAGCTGAGTCAAATCATTAGTACCAAATGATATGAAACCCACCAAGGAGTTTGATGCAATTTTATCTGCTCTAATGCAAGAGCGAGGGGTCTCAATCATGGCACCAAACTGCAAATTAATTTCAAATGGATTGCGTTCCTCTTTTTGACAACAATCAGAAATTTCATTTTCCATTATTGTAATGAGACGATCCACTTCATGATCACTGAAAACTAATGGTATCAAAATTTGGGGAAATAACTCTATGCCTTGTTTCTTAGATGCAAAGATACTTCCTACGACAAATTTTGTAATGTACTATTTCCATGAATTTCCACAGATCAAGGTGGCCTTACTTGTCATGGCTTTCACTTGCATCGCAACTATCTCAGGATGCACTAATCCCAATCTGCATCCTCGGCAGCCTAACATCGGATTTCGTTCTTGTAACTCGAATATTTTTTGCTTACATTGATCAATATCACAACCGATAGTATTAGCAATATGTTCCACTTCGGTAGAAAACACGGACGAAGCAG
>JACCEA010508810.1_pt1 | contig 23814 bp, 25 predicted proteins | sample 7449851 | NCBI WGS metagenome assembly JACCEA01 (sample SAMN15323453, study PRJNA562643) | freshwater metagenome | isolation source: river surface water | place: USA:Blue River Watershed | collected 2017-08-18 | reverse complement strand
GAAAGAATGGTTCTGCACGCGTTCAGGCAATTTCCTATGAAAAACTATAATGATCATGCAGTAGTGCCCACAACAAATTTGGCACCGCCTCAACACCCGCCAATTGAATCACAAAATTCATCACAGCCATCTTCTTCTGGATCAAAAGGTGCGATCATATTACCAGTTTCTACAGTTGATGGGAAACAAGTTCCTATCGGCAATGGTGGTATTGGTCCCAATTATTATTGGACTCAGACTTTGCGAGAGACGACAATCTATGTGGATGTGGATACTGCAGTGAGAGGGAAATCGGTAGATTGTGTGATAAAGCCATCTGCTCTCACTCTTTCTATTCACGGAGTACCTTTTTTGGCTGGAGAATTTGAAGAAATTGTTCGTGTTTCCGAGAGTACATGGACGTTAAGTAAAGGTGGTGGCACCGAACAGTCTCAGATTATAATTACTGTGGAGAAACTGAGGGAAACGTGGTGGAAGCATGCTTTCGTCGGTCATCCGGAAATCGACACGACTAAGGTTTGGTGGTTTACATGAAGGTAGCAGTTCCAATTAATTTATTTCTATAGGTTGACTCAAGTAAGAATATCAGTGACTACGACGAACAAACGCAAGGAGTCATTCGGAAATTGATTTTTGAGCAACGACAGAAGGTAATGATAATATATCCTTTCATCATATATGTGTTGACCGCGTTGTCCTGTAAAAGATGCTTCGAAGCTCCGTCAAAGAACAACATCCTGCAGTGCAAAATGTCTTGAATGAAGTTCCACCACCTCCAGGATATCTACTCGAAAATTGATTGTTTCCATATTTAAAAGAAATGATTAATATTATATTAATTACCCTGAAACTTGTATGTTCTCATAAATTCGTTATGGATATCTGTCATAATTGCTCTGGATGTTCCATCTAATAACTTGAATATCTGATTTTTTTGCTTTAAGGACAATTTCTCGAACAAGGCGTACAACCCTGGATAAAGTGCCTCCTTGCATCCTTTCTGCCAATTTAATGCAATGGCTGATGAATCATCAAAGTTATCTCTGCTAAATTTATCTTGAGGTTTGGAAGTTGCAATATCGGCAACCGTTTGGACTACCGATGCTACAACGAAGCAGACATGCTTTTCCACTTCATGGAAATTTGCAAAATTTGTCAATGTTCTAGAAACCATTTGAAGTCCCTTTAGTACAAACTGTTGAATGCTAACTTCCGCAAAGCTTAATTGAAGCAATGAAAGGCTTGATATAAGGCTTGATGTGGTCGAGGTGAAAATATGCAACTTCGAGGTGAAATTTGCAACCCACCCCCGAGATGCAAAGGATACAAAACTATTTTGGACCATCAGAATGTTATTACAACATTGCATCAAAGACATCGGTGTACTGTTGCAACATTTTGCTAATATTATGATGATGTTCAGCTTCTCACAAATTGTCAATAACAAAGGGCAAAGACTTTTCATCCATATCTGGACGACTTTTGCTCCGAATATAGAATGGTCCGTTGAACTTTCATCATTATTAGAGAGGGGTTTCACCGATGTTTGACATACTATTGAATCAATTGTTGCAATACAACAACTCACCTCTTCAAGAGAAATAGCTGCATCATGATTCAGTAGAGATTTGTCGTGGAACTCAAGCATGTCATACACAAGAGCGGTAAATAATGACAAAATATCACCATATACATTTTCGAACCGTGACAAATGATCAGCTGTCGTCAATGTCACAATAAGATGTGTCGTAATTTTTAATGCACAAGTCAACCATTCCTTTTGTTGATGAGCAATTAGATTGAAAGAGTGGAATGTTCCTCTCAAACATTGATACAGGTCGCCAACAAATTGTTGGCGATGGATTCCGATCGCCCAATAATTATCATCACTCTCCGTCATTCCAATAATCATGCCTGAAATACCTCGTGCAATGTGAATGCATATTGGATCACCATCCAGACCAATATCAAAACATGACAAAGCAGCATATTTCGCAACCAATTGTGTAATTCCATGTAGGATATTACCGTGAACATTGCAGTCTCTATCAAATTCATTATGCGAGATGGAGTAATATATAACTATTTCACCGACAGCATCGAAGAGAAGTGATGAAGCCAAGAACATCAATTTCTGATCAACTTGGTTTACGTTTTGCATATCAAAGGTAGAATGATACACCAAAATCATTGCTTCGCATAATGTCTTCGAAATTTTTTTCCAAGATTTCAACGATTTACAAAACTTAAACCACAGTGCAGCGAGAGAAAAGCTTTCCAACGTTTGATCCTTCAAAAGTTGTAGCACATAAGGTTCAACTATTGTCTCAATAAAAGAGAAATGCGGAGAGGAAGTTAGCACCCTCACTGCATCTTTTAATGAAATAGAAGTAATAGTAAGAAAATTCAATTTTGCAACGTGTGACCCCCTCACTGGGAACTCAATAGCAATCCATTCTTGAAAAAACAAATCGAGTGATTGGTCGAAATTTTGATTGCGCCAATTATTGAGACAGTTCATTAAACGAAGATGATGAGACAAAACAGATAATTTGATGAAATCATCATACATTACCTTTGTCGCATCATCATTGGATATAAAATAAAGCAAGCTAGGTTTCACAGGAGGTACATTTTGTGTGGAAGTCATAGCTAGAAACTGCAGGGATGTTTTCCATAATTTTAGTAATCTGCCTACCGATTTCATCCTATCTTCCACCGAAAGAACATCCAAACTACCATCTCCACTCACTCGATCTGCAAGGTTAGAGCAAACATTTACTACTTGAAGCCATAACTCTGCATCTTGAATATTGCTATGTATCAATATATTATAAAGTGGACTCATCAATGCAGAAACCTGTTGGTAGTAGGGCAATGAATTTTTGACCGCTTGAATAATTGAATTTGAAAAAAGTGGTACATCAATTATCGATGTTGATACTAAACTCCCTTCGTCATCATCAAGCATCACACTTGGATCTAATAGACTTATTGCATCAGCTGTATTGATCAACAAGTATTCGAAAACACCAACAAGAAATCGTTGTACCGCATTGACATATCCGTCGTTATCAAAGTTGATCAGTCCAAAAAAGGGATAATAATTATTCAAAATACTCCGCAGGAATCTTATTCCTTCCGGTTGTCTTCTTCCCGTTAGCAATTTGCATGTATTCGTAAAGCTCTTCATCAAAACTCGCAAAACCTCCTTAGATTGTAGTGATGAAGTTTTTGCATCAATATTAATGAACAACTGTACGAGTACTAATTTAGTTTCCCATATCATTCCCAACATGTTATACAATGAACTGTCATTTGCATCATTCGAAATCTCCAAAACAAAATTCTCTAGAGATATGAGCACAGTAACACAATTTGTGGATAGGATGCCCATACAGGAATATTCATGAGCTTTCCCACAAGTGAGCATATATGACTCTGATACAGGTAGCAAATCGCAAATCATTGCAGTTGTCGCTAATTTTTGATACTCATTGGAATAGAATTTTAATATATACCGAATCAGTGAAAAAAATATCTTCAAGTGTGCTGTGATAATATTTTTGTTGGAGAGTAGCAGCAATGAGGTCACAGACATATGCATAACAATTCCCAGGGAACGCACAACATGGATCAAAAGACATAAAATGCCTTTTGTGTGAGCAGTGAGGGCACATATTTCCTCGCTAGTATCCGATGGAATTGCAGGGAAATGACTGACATTAACTAATTGAGCCTCAAATAAGGATGCAAGAACATGTGCATGAAAACCAGACAAAATTGGAAGCTGCAATTTCGTCTCAGACGATAGTTCAATGTCACCACAACAGCTGGTCATTAGCAATACCCGGCCATCCAGCACAATCTGCCAAATTCTGGTCCATTGACCGCTTGGCAACCGAACAAATGAATCTAGCAAGCTCTTTGAAAGCGAAGAATCACTGAGAAGATATGAAATGTCATCGGTCACTTGATAACCTTCTTCATTCCATTCAAGGGAGAAAACCGATTCGAGCAAATTATCAAGGCACCTTAAATGAGAAAAAAGCTTCCAAACATCGTTTACAAGCAGTAATTTACTGCTTGAATAATAAATATAATTCATATGTGCTGAATTCTCATCATAGTTGAAAAATATACCATCATTCGAAGGTATTGATTGTCTCAGAACTTCATTGAACGTACCGTTTTCGGTAGCAGCTATCCGATTGATTGGGCAGTCGTCTCTGAATGCCAATTGAAGGGCCTGCTTCGAGAAATCAAAGGCGACTCTATGGTCAATCAATTGAATTAAACGAAGTATATGGAACAATGACGACAAAGCGAAACACTTGGCGGATTCATGAATTTCCATTTCATTTAGAAAATTGACAGATTTTCGAGCGTCGTGCCACATTTTTTTCAATGCCACAACATATTTATCCATCGAACCTTGATTGGAGATACTTTCATTACGCATTGAGCTACGAAACGCCAGTAGGATTAATGCAGATATATAATTCACCCCACAAATAGATCGAGATTGGCGTATTCCGGAAAATTTTATCGTGATGTAATTTATCAACCCCAAAGCAAAATGGAGATTCCTACCCAAGCCTTTTCTGGATGTAGCTTTTTTTTCTTCCTTACTCATTAAAGATGGATCCGATATAGGGTTTTCCCCTACTCTATGGGTAGTTTCAGACGATGTGGCGAAACAAGTCCACAATGAAGATATTGCCGTGCCGATTGCCTTAATTGATAAATCTGATTTATTCAAAACATCATTAGTATATACACCAACAATTTCGTAAATGCGATTTGCGAAGGAAGTTATTCCATTCATATTATTCTTTTCAGATACATCTCCAATTTTTCGTTTTTTACTGTGATTTGGTTCAGGGCACCACAAAGATTGGTCGAAGGAAATAGACACAATCTCATTGCACATGTTTTCTGTGAACAAACCAATATAAAGAATATCATGGAGTATAACTTTTACTTGATCAAACAAAACTCCCATTGTTTCACATGGCATATTTGGCTTTGAGACGACACATTCCAAGGAAAATAATTGTAATGTGGGTTGAAGAAAGTGATCACACAATAGTAAAAACAACTTACGATTGTTGGTGAAATTAACAACAGCCTTTCGCAATACCAACAATAAGAGCCGAATGAGATTGAGCATAGTGCCAACTAAGGTTTGTTCACAAGGGGATTTTTCATAACTCACAATTTTCGAGTATCCCGAGGTGACAATGAACCCTACAAAGCTACACAAATCTTTTAAAGCTGGTTCATTGAAGCAATTACCAAAATGATATCTGGGAGAAGTAGGGTTATTAGGAGCGTTTGCGATAGCATCCAATACATCAATGTGGCAACTTCCGTCCGATTCATGTTCATAGTTGATGTCAGAAACAGCAACCAAAGCACAAGCTTTGAACAGTACCATAATAGCATCAGGAGTGAGATAGTCTAAAACAACACCAATTCGTTCAGCAGAATTTGGCATGGAGGTAGACACAATCGTGTAGATCTGTCGAAGATTGCTGTTATATTCTCCATTTATCACATTTCCTGTTATTTGGGAGACTTGTTGTCTAAGATCAGAAAGAATTTCTTTCACAACCAATGTTTGTTTTCGTTGCTCGAAGTTCATTCCACACACCACCAATGACGATAATACCCAGATACAATATTATTAAAATAGTATAAAAGCAATAATGCGATACCGGTGGATGAGATTAAGAAAATGTAATGCACTTGCGAAATTAATTGATTTTGATGGTTCGCAGGTGGTTTGGGTTTTCTCTCTGCGCCTGCTGCTTCTGCTGCTGCTTCTGCTGCTGCTGCTGTGCTGTTGCGGCTTTTGTTGTTGGCTGCGCCTGTGGGAAATATTTCCCTGCTGTAAAGCAGTACGCTGGTGTGCACACTCCACTCGCACTCACTTCGCTCGTTTGGCGCGTGTTGTGCTGCTGCTGCGGCAGCGGAGCTGCTGTGGGCTGCTGCTGTGCTGAAGCACGCCGTTTGCGCCTGTTGCGCCTCTGGTGACTTTATCATTATTTGTGAATTTCTTGGTAGCGGGAATTATATGGAATTATTGAACAAACAATATATAGTCCATACTGACATACTGACTACTTACCTGTATACGTGGTGATGCATCGATTCGGTTGCTTTACATCGCTGCAATCTCGCAAGCGACTTGGCATATTGTGCCGTTCAAAGAGGTTCAACACGAATGCGCAACCCTCGGATGACGAAAAGGCCGCGGTGGTCAGTGAGAATCCCAAATTTTGAAGTATCAAATCAATGTGCCTAAACTTGTCTGTACATTTTACAGGTTGGAAATGGAATGAAAAGGTTTGCAAAAAGATATGGCGTCATTATTTTTCCATCGGTAGTTTTTACCATTCTTTCGATTGACGTGATAAACAATGTTTCACATCGACGATGGTTGGATGAACATTTGCCAACATTTGGTAATGTGTTGATATTTGTTTAGCCACAGCAATACCGTGCTGATATATTTCATCTTTAAGTGGACTTCATTAGAACACATTATGGATTCAAGGATGAAGATTACGGTGAAGTATTACGAATGAAGTATATGCAAGAATTTTACAATAGGGGTAAACTTAAAGTTTATGCATAGGTACATGTTAAACACATCTTTCTTAGAATTGCTTGCGGAGATTCATAAAGGAGGAACCAAACTTGTTGTTACAGTTCCTTCGGGATCAACAAAATATGAATACTTTGCATTACAGCAGAATGACTTCAGTAACTCCTCGCAAAATTATAGAGATTTGTACTGTTCGAATCTTGTATCTTTTCGTGACCCTGAAACGACGGGGTCTGATGATTGTGAGAGGTCAAACTGGAAACCTGCTTTAGCAGTGTCTGGCTGTGGGGGAATGCTGTCTGGTGGTGTTGAAAACTATTCTTGGATGAGTGCTTCACTTTGGGATGAAAACACTGGAGACAATGGCTCCATTTCTGTATCTAATAGCAAAAAAGATTTTGTTGGCTCCGCATCAAACTTTTCATCTGGCTTGTCTTACTATAAGGAGTATGGTAGTTGCATGGTTGTAAGTGATTACTTTCGTTGTTGTAGTATATAATCTTTTTATGGACTTTTTCGAAGTTGCCGCTTTCAATGACAAGAGATTCTCCACATGAACGACGACAGCAAGATGCCCACAATAAATTTACAAACAAGAGACTTCTCCGTCAAATTGCTGAAGAGGTTTGATGATGTGCTTAAGATTCATGTTATGTCAATCTGAACGTTTTTCACTGTTTCCAGAAAATCAAAGGATTGGAAATAGAAATGAGAGAGCTGCACAAGGAACGGCGTGTAGGGATAAGAGATAGTGATTTTATTGATCAAGAAATTGACAAAAGGCAAAACGAGATTGTACAGCTAAAGAGAGCGTACATTAACTTCTTTTACTATTTTTAATGCAATTTAATGAAATTTCCTTTAAGTAATCCATCCGCTTACTTCAGTGCTATCAAATTGGAGAAACTCGACGAAGAAAACAACGGAATGCTACCCTGACTTAACTTGGAAATAATAATTTCATGCTTGTCAACATCTATTTGCTCCTTTTCAAGTATCATGCCAATTTCAATATGCTTCAATATATCCATTTTATATTCCATTATTTTAAGGCGATTTTCTGCAAAATCAGTGAGCTTATTTTCGATTTTTGTGTTTACTATCTCCCACAGAGATTTCATATTGTTTTCAATATCTTGGCGAAGAAAAAGTGCAATACTTTCACCAGCATCCACTCGAGCTTGCAGCGAAAGGTTTGGCTCTGCTGTGGTTTCTGAAATAGTGCGCGTCATCTATCACCAGCAAATATAGATAACTGCGAATATCAAAATAATGAGATTGTGCAACTGACCTGTTTCAATTCAAGCATCGTTCGTTGAACCCTTTCTAACATTTGCACCGCTTGCTGAAGTTTATTCAATGGTTCTTCTTTACAGGAACTTATGGATGAGTTGTATGAGGTTACATTGGGAGTAGCTACACCAACATGTGTGGAATTGTTTATGTCTGGCATTTCTAAGAAACGCATCATGCATTGTACAAGGGAAACTGAGAAGAGCTTCTCCATCTCACTAGCAATGGAGCGCCAATCTTTCTTTCTCGTTGAAAGCAAACTCAATAGAACATCATCCATCTCGACAGTCCATGTGGAAGACTTTAATGGTGCAATTGTAGTTTGGTTGGGAAGAAAAGAAGAAAGCTGTTTCGGAATTTTTTCGATTAAATATTTTCTCTTCAATGACTTCGCCATATCATCAAGCATTTCGAAATTGTTGACTGTTCTCTGTTCCAGCTTTACTTGAGCATTTATAACACCAAATGCATCCAGAAACTCGTGGACTCTGACAATTTTGCTAACATCTCCTGCTACTTTCCGGCGACATTCGGTTGCGGTTAGAAACTGAGTAGGATTCTGTTGATAAAAAGTAACTATCGCGTTACGAATAGAGATATAAGCTGATATTGATGAAGTAGAGGATTCTTCAATAACGTTGCCCAAGTAACGCCTTTCTAATTCACTAATACCATCTGCAGAATACCAGGACACGTTGCCGCCACGGGAATCATCATCGAAAGAACGTTTTCCTAGTACCGGTTTATCATCATCTTTGCTTTCCACGAAAGTAGCTTGTAAAATCGGAGGATTTGTGGTCACATCGAGGATAGCAGAAGAAGATACATCACATAAACTTGGTGGCAGTACCTCAGGGAAAAAATTCTTTTCAGTGTTAATTGGATAGTTGGCATTAATTGCGTGAGTGGCCGAGGAATCTCGCTTGTGCTGTGATGAACTAAATCCCATCACTCCATTACCAGAGCTTTTTCTTTTGGACTTCAAGCGTTTTGAGCTTCCTGCATTGTCGAAAACTTGACTATCATCTTCTTCAGTTAAAGAATTTTCATAATCCGACTCATTTCCCCATTCATTGAATATTTCACAATCAAGAATAAATCTGCAAGACACATAGTATTTAGTTTTCAACGAATAATTTGTAAACAAAGATTGAATATCTGCCATTTCATTCAGGTTATCTATCTCTACAGAGAAGATTTCATCGTAGCTATCAGGAGCGTATAGCCAATGTACATGGACACTGACAATTCCACCACCCTCAGCGTTAGAGACTACTTTTACCAATCTATTAATATCCTCCGAAATAGAATTTGCATCTATTTCATCGTTCCAATCAACAATGTGGGTAGCTTTATCTTCGGTTGAGACAATCCTTCCACCATGCTCTAATACAATCTTAGACAATCTATTAATTTGTCCAACTGGTACTTTATTGAGAAATACCAAGGGCGTGTTTTGAATACCATTCTAATAACAGAAAAGTTAGTTTGATCAATACTCGACTGAGAATAAAAACATACTGAGGCCAATCTCTTATCAATATCGCACAAGATTGGTAGGATTGTAGTCGTCGGATAGGTGAACAAATTTTCAACTGGCAGCATATCCCTAACTGTTGCACCTTCGAGCAATGAAGTGAGGATGATATGCAACGGACCATTCACACTGTAATCCGAAAACAGGCGAGCAGAGGGAATAGTTATTGCCCGTGGTTTTGGAGAGCTCTTGCCATAGTAGGTCTATGATAGCTACGTAACAATCGATACTGAAGTCGAGTCCATCTTTGTACCCTACCTCGTAGTGCTCCCGTAAACCCTTAACAAGATTTGCCAACAAACCCTCCGTTATATTGGTTTTACCATCAATGAAGCTGCTGGATACTTTTATCGCTTTGCATATTGCGGTCAGCGACTGGATCATGGAATCATCCAACAATGACCGTACAACATTACCACAACCTTGCTTCACATTTACCATTTTCCAAAAAAGTTTGGTTAGAAACAAACAGAAGGAAGAATCTAATTAACCCAGTGTTTACTACAGTCAATAGTATTGTGCTATTTTTTTTGCCATTTCTAATGATTTTTTTAGCACACAACAAATCTACCTATACTACTACCCCTCATTGTACACGCTTTATGGATATCCAATATCCCATATTATGCTGTTATATGACTGCACCAAAAATAAATATTCCATATTTATCACAAGTGAAAAAACTTTTAGCAACAAAACATCAGCATTATTGCTAAATTGCTACTTCACGACAAGAGAAAAAATGAGTGGGTGCTGTTGCTATGATGTGGTGAGTACATCAGAAGTCGGTGTCATTGAACGCATGGGAAAGTTCAACCGTTTAGCGGAGGTCTGTTACAGCTGTATGATGTTCTTTAATTTACGGGAGGTGGTTTTTATTAGGCTGGTTGCTTTTGGTTATGCTGCCCTCTGGAATATGTGGCTGGTAAGGTTTCTCTTCGAGTTCAGGAACTTAAAGTGGATTTGGAAACCAAAACGAAGGACAACGTCTTTGTCCATGTGTTCGTCTCAGTTCAGTACCAGGTTTAAGAAATATGATGGTATTAAATCATCTTAGCATGACATGTACTTTTAGATAATTAAGGAAAAAGTGTATCAAGCATTTTATGTTCTATCAGACGTCCAAGCACAGATGCGAGCATATGTATTCGACTCTATTCGTGCATCACTTTGTCAAATGGATCTGGATCATGCATTTGAAAGCAAAGATGAAATCTCGATGTCTTTGAAAACACACCTTCATGAGATTATGAGTAGCTACGGTATTAGTATCTTAAACGCTTTGGTAACGGATTTGAGTCCGGATCCCAGAGTTCGTGATGGTGGGTGCATGTCGTTCACTTTTCTTTTATTCTTAAATTTTTTCGCTTCAAATAATTTTAGCAATGAATGAAATTAACGCATCTAAGCGCTTAAAAGAGTCCGCCTATCAACGAGCTGAAGGAGAGAAAATTTTAAAAGTTAAACGCGCCGAAGCAGAGGCGGAGAGTATGTATTTATCGGGTTGTGGAGTTGCGCGTCAAAGAAAGGCAATTATGGATGGTCTAAAGGATAGTATTGTTGCTTTTTCCTCTAATGTCAAAGGAACTACCCCCAAAGATATTATGGATTTGCTTGTTTTGAACCAATATTTCGACACAATTCAAGTGAGTCCGCAACACTATTACATAATTCACGATTCGACTTACTGACAATATTTTAAAAGGAAATGGCCAGTTCCAACACGAAGTGCGTTTTTCTTGCCAACGAGGACAATGGAAACTTCAGAACAAATATTTTGGAGGCCCGTGCAGCAAATATTTAGGAAGCTGGATTCAAACCGTTGTGTTCGTCGGTAATATAATATAGGGAATGATGTAGTGATCACAATGCTTTGTGTTACTATCGGTACTTCTTCCGAGAATTTATTAACAATGATAATTTACGTTAATTCATGTTTTTTTTAATAAATTTACCGCTACGTTTCGCGTGCTCACCACCTCCTGAATGATCAATATTTGACACCTTCAGCTCCGCTTCTTTATTAACACTTGCACTTGATCCTCTAGAACGAACTTCAGTTCGTTGTGACGATGCAACAAAACGCTTTGGTTTATCATTGGTAATATTATCCGATACAATATCTTTTTCCGTCAACTTTTCTTTTCGCCAAACGCCCTCCCTTTCAGATGACTTTTCTGAAACTGGCAATTTATCCATAATCTTTCTACTGCGCTTTTCTTTAGAAGATTTTTTTTCCAAGAGACTTTTGCGATCTCGATCTTTAACATCTTTACTTTGCGGTTTGACACCGCTCTCACGCCGCGGTAAGGACTTAGCAACAATTTTGAGGGACTCCATAACATCTTTTATGCGCTCACCTCCAACAATTCTATCTAAATGACTAAATGCTGCTTCGACATTTTCTGAAGTAAACCCAAGAATCCGAAAGGGAACAAATTCTGACGATTTTCTTTTTTCATTATTAACTGCTGATGTATCTATCAAGTTATCAGGGACTTCCACAGTATCCTGAAAAGCAGTTGAATCCACTGTAATATCGTCACAACTTCCGTCATCCTCTTGTGAGACTGTGGCATTGTCATCTTCTTGAAGGACATTACTTTTAGTTTCGCTGATAAATGTTTCAATAGTTTCCGTTGATTCCTTTCTTTTGACAATAACTTCATCGGATCTTGAATCAACTACAATTTTAGAAATAATTGTGTTAGTTGTGTTTTGAATTTGATTCATCACAGTTGCCTGTTCGCAAAGCAAAATATAAAAATGATTAAAGAATATTATAGTAATACATACCTTCAATGGTGGTCTCTTTGAAAGTAAAAGACCAACTATTGATGCAGGGATGTGAATCACTTTCTGCACATCCATTCTTTTCGAAATACTAATGGCAGGTGAATCCATAATTTTAGGAGGGGGAATGTCGGCTTTCAAGTCGCACTCTTCACCTTTTATTTTCGATTCACTAGAACTGGATGCGTTAGGTTTAGCCACATCGTTTTGACGATCATCGAATCGATTTTCCTTATATTCCGATATTTCATGATCACAATCTTGTACTTTCAATTCTTCTTTGCGAAAACAATCGTTGGGAGTTTTATTATTGCCCGCCATACTCGCATCTCTCTCTAACAATGATTTAGGATGTGCTTTTCTATCATTACAACGATCTTTGAAGGATTTAGCTTCAGCTTCTAAGAGATTAACAGCCCTGTGGTTATAGAAAACGATAATACAGATCCAAAACAATCGATTTAGCAAAACACCTTCGGACGTCATCAAAGCTGCCTTCCAATGTCATAGACGAAAGTTTCTCATGTTCCTTGGAACCCAAATCCGGTAAGAAAATGCGGACGGCTGTTTTGGCAGAAACAATTTTCACCAAGTACAATCTGTTTTTCCCAAGCAAGAAAGATGGTTTTCTTGCATTAATGCTAAATTCAAGAACTACATCATCAACCTCTAGTAAACCACAATTCTCTGGTAAGGGAAAACAAGGAGAAAATCAAGCCAACTTACCGTGATTAACAATATCGGAGACAGCATGATATGCAGCATTAATACTTTTCCAATCACCTATAATGACTACTGCAACCCACAACGAGTCTCCAACAGCAGAAAGGGCATTGATCTGTTTAGATTTAGTTTCTGTTTGCAAATTTGTGATCACCACACCCTTTTTGCCAACAACACGACCAGCTAAAAAGATACAGTACAGCATTATTATATAATATGAACCAACCAACTTTGATCTCAAAGAATATTGCTTACCAGAGTCTCCTGGTATCCACATACTCAATTTGTAGTCTCCGACTAAACATTCACCAAGAATACTACCTTCATTTTCATCTACTGTTGCATCCAATGAATCCACGGATTCAATTACACTGCGAATCGCTTCACTCATATTAAAGTAGTGGGGTTATCACTTGGCAAACCAACTTTCGTACCGCGGTGGCATATACATATACAATAAATATAAATATTGGATGGCAAAAAGCAAAAGTAGCAAAAACTAGAGCAGCAGCAAGCAACTCCGCCATTTTGGGTTTATTCCAACACTTTTCCATTATTTCATAATTTACGGTTTACATGATAGTAGGTAGCATTGAGTGATCATTTAAAGAATATAAACAATATGGAGCAGATGTCGCGATGGTAAATAAATAAACTGACCAACAAAATTATTTTCCAAAACATTGCCGATATGATGCAAAAAGAGACTGTCAATGACTCGAGGCGCAGGTTAACTAAGAACGAAAAGCGACGCCAGAAAAAGAGAGACAACTACAGAAATGATAAGGTGGTCCTTGAAGACACAGAAAGGAAACTTGATGCTAAATCCGAAGATGCAATTGAAATTGAATATATTGGGGCTGATTTTGAGCAAAACCTTTCAGGTATAGACGAGAGGATTATGAGTGAACTCCTGGGAATAGTGGCAAAATTTAAGAAACCGGAGGAACTAACAAAGTCGATTGCCAAGGAAAAACTTTCGTCAGTTGTTGATGACCGCGACTTGAAGTTAATTTCTGATGAGTCTCCCACGAGCAACGAAGTATCTCATGAATTGGTTACTGCTACAAATCCCAAGCTTTCGAAAAAAAAGAAGAAATTGATCAGTAGATTAAGCATCGCAGAATTAAAGCAACTCGTCGCTAGACCGGATGTAGTTGAAGCTCATGATGTCTCTTCATCGGACCCAAGACTTTTAGTTTATTTAAAGGGATACCGAAACACTGTGCCAGTGCCGAGGCATTGGTGTCAAATAAGAAAGTATTTGCAGGGAAAGAGGGGTTCCGAGAAAGTTCCTTATCAATTACCTGAGTTTATAGCAGATACCGGTATCGCAAAGATTAGAGAAGCCATTATGGAACAGGAGGAATTGAAAAAATCAAAGCAAAAGGCAAGAGAAAGGGTCCGCCCGAAAATGGGAAGAATCGATATAGATTATCAAGTCCTTCATGACGCTTTTTTCAAATATCAAACGAAACCCAAGATGACAATTCATGGAGATTTATATTATGAAGGAAAAGAATTCGAGGTAGGCTCAATATTCTTTTTCTCGGAAATTGAATTAGTATGCCGTTCATAGGTGCAAATGAAAGAGAAGTTACCAGGGATATTATCGAATGATCTCATCCAAGCCTTAGGTGTTCAGGAAGGTGCACCACCCCCGTGGTTAATCAATATGCAGCGATATGGCCCACCGCCATCTTACCCTAATCTCCGTATTCCAGGGCTTAATGCTCCTTTGCCACATGGAGCATCCTATGGATTTCAACCTGGTGGGTGGGGAAAACCACCAGTTGACGAATTTGGCAGACCGTTATATGGTGATGTATTTGGAAATGCTGTCACTGCTGAAGTTGATACAAATCTTGATATTGATACAAACTTCCGCTGGGGAACATTCGAGTTTGATGATGTGGAAAATCAGGATGATGATGAATATGCTGATGAAGATGAGGATGACGCTACTGGTTTGGAAACAAATCGATTAGACAAAACCGGTCTTGAAACTCCTTCTTCTATCGACGGTAATTCGTTATTGTCTGGATTGGAAACTCCAGAAACAATAGATTTGCGCAAACGAGAGGGCTACGAAACACCCGATGTTTTGGCAAGCCGAGAATTGTTTCACATTATTCAAGAGCGAAAAGTTGCATCTGGTAGTCAGATATTTGGTTCGGATCGTCAGTATGTAATACCATCAAAAGGTGATGTTCAGCTATCTATTAATCCCGAAGATTTGGAAGATATGATGAACAACAAAGAACGATTGAAGGGTGCTCACGAATCACATGTTTTCAACAACCAAAGTGAACTTTTGTTGGGGCAAAAAATTGATGCAAGTCACGCTAACGAGCTTGATGAACGGGATCAAAGCAAGAAACGTAAAGCAGAAACCCCATTAGTTTACAAAAAAGCGAAGGAATTCAAATTTTAGGTGACCACAGTAGAACATGGTTAAAAAATTGGGAATTTATCTATCCATGCATACAAAAGCTCAAATGGGCTTTTAAATCTGGACCTAACGGGATTACAAAACCATTTTCTTCTGGAATACATTTTAAACCACTAATTCTTTCGTACTCTTCCAAACATTGGATAAATCGCCTGAAATTTTTTATCTCAGATGGACAAGATGCATTTTGGAGCCAATCACCTACAGAACCCCTTTCAAACTTTTCTCTTCTTGCCAAAACTTCAGCAGGGTCGTACCAGGTTTCTTCTGGAATTCGCACATCGCGGATCCGTTCAGAATTTTTATTATCGAAGTTGAATATATCATTGAGTTTTGAATACTTGATCGTCCCTTTCCTCTCTCCATATCCTAGCAGTCGTGCTAAGTTGTCAACTTCCCGTCTAGATACTTGATCAACACCGAGATATTCTATCAAAAGCTCCTCCAAATCACTAACGTGGACATAACCGTCCATATTAAGGTCCAGTGCTCTCAAACGAGCCACCAGGATATTTATTTTTACACAATTGTCCTGCAGCTTTTTGGCTAAACCACTTATTGATGGATCAGTACGATGATTCTGGATCTTGCCATTTCTGTACATTATACGATCATCCTCTTCAAGCATTTCAGACTATATCATGGGTTTTCCATACAGAGATTGTTTTGGGAACATAATATAATACCACAGAGTAAAAGCAATACATTTGGCATTCAATTCTCTTATTTCCGTCATTTTCGGTTTATTTCACAACACCTTGCGGGAATGTGACGAAAAATTCAAAATCGCACAACACCGCAACGTCTCATAAAAACGTCTTTTTCCCACTTTTAATAAGGTTTTGACTTAATTTTTTTGACTTTTTTTAATGTAGAAAGACAATACCTAGATTTCTAGATCTCCAAATGAAAATTCAATTGTGTTGATGATGCAGTGAGGGCGTTGAGAGGCGAGGGGGCAGAGTGCGTTGTGGGCAGTGGTGGTGCCGTGAACTTTTGCTAGTCTCATCATCTGTCATTTGAGCGGACACTACCTTGAGTTTGGATGCTTTTATTCACAGTCAAGAAGTTGAAGTGATACGCACATTCAATTAGCATTGAAGAACAGATGTCCAACGTATACGAACAATTGAATTGCAGTCTTCATAGTCGATAGTGGCGTCCATTCTTCAAGAGGAGGTTTCCAATTTTTGTAACACTTCAGTGTTTAGTTTTTGGTTACGCAAAAACGTCGAGAAGTGTTGTAAAGATTCAATCCCACAATGGCTAACAATCTTCATTATATACGTTTCAACAATCCTTTGTAACCCTCATTAGTCTGTCTGCTCCATTGGGGCAACTCAATTTTCAATTAATAAAAGCACTGCAATGCCAGGTGTTCTGACAAAGAAGCAATATTGGCGACGGCAAGCAATCACTAACCGACGTGTAAATGATGAACAGGTTAGCCGTGTTGACGAATATTGATGATATTTCACTCATATTTAGTATTTTTATCAGAGTTCTTCCGTAGTGCGTTCAAAATCAGAGAGTTGCATTTCGCACTCGACTGGGTCCTTACTAAACAGCCGCAAGCTTTGGTCTACCATGAACGACCTTCAACAAACATCTCGTCAGGAAATATTTGGAATAAAACGCAAAAGTGTAATGTTCAGTGCTAGAGTACATGTGGTCCTAATTCCTTCCATCACTGAATATGAGACGGCTGGGTTGGCAAGCTTGATGTGGTGGACTGATGATGATTATCGAATGTTCAAGCAGTACGCTTTGGAAGAAGTCAAAGATTTTATGCTTCGATTCAAAATTTTGGATAGCAAGGAAGCTATTCGTCGACTCTATCAATATCCGGACGATTCAAATTCTACTAACCCTAAATGTTGCACTCTTAAGCTTAATGAGTTTGATGACAATCATTTCCCATCATTGCAAGAAAAGAATGTTGAGGTGTCTACAAAATTTGTTGATGTCGCTGTAAATGGTCAAGAATCAATGGTAGGGGTATGTGGTAAATTGATGTTCCATCAACATGACAAAGGAGACGTTGCGTACAATGTTGTAAATGAATCACCATTTGCATGTAACACTTTTGATGATTATCATATACATCCCCTCGCACTCATTTGCTCATAGTTGTTTTACCACAACTACCATGTTGCTGTATTTTTGTTGTCATTGTGTATATAGAGATAAATCAGTTTCTTTTTTTGTATATATACATGATGTAAAATATTGTTTCGTTCTTCTTGTTTTATATTTTATAAATTTTTTGTTATTAGACGCTATGTGGTAGTTTCATTTTTTAAAATTTAAATTGACTTCAAACAGAACTATTTTCTAATTAATATGAAATATGTGCAATTAGGTCAGGATGAATTTCTCCTTCAAAACTGCAACTGCCACCACCACAATATCCAATTTTCAAAGTTTCTGCCACATTCTTAAAATTACAGCTAAGGATAAAGTTAGGGACCATGCGAAATATTAATAGAAACCCATCTTACCTGCCACCTTCACAACTGGATTGAGCGCACCGGTCAAAAATACAAGCACCACCGGTACACGATGCATTGAACGAATCCCTAAAATAGCATGCCCCTCCAGGACATTTCGGGTTGGTACATTTTTCATATTTACAAGCACCATGAATGCATCCCTGATTGCACCGTTTTATCGTAAATCGCAATTGCTCTTCTATTCTACCGACACATTCGCACGTGGATACAATAACTAGCAGCACCACAATGCAACAAAAGAATTGCATAATTGTCAGATCGACAATTCGGAGGTGGGAAGAAAGTTCAAAGAAAGTGTTTGACAATAATTGTATATGTATGTGACACGTCACGCACTTCTGTTGTTATTATTGACTGATCAATACAGTGTCACAACAGCCGTATTTAAAGAAACATAATAATAACTCATTCATAACACATTCATTCCAGATTCCAGAGAAGGCGCACGCACGGACAACGATTCACCTAACTAAATGTCGTAACGGCCGCCGTGAGTAAAGAAAAGATTTTGCTATAACAATTCAACATAAATTGATGGAGAGGAGATTTTATCGACTGCAAAGTGCTGATCTATCCTTATTAAATGAAGATATCAGGAAAATCACACATTCTAGAGGAATTGGAACGTTTGAAAGCTATTCATGGCGGCTCGAAAGTACAATCTACCCTATTCCAACCCGACGAAACACAGCAGCGGAAATTAATAATAGGCAATGCAGCAACAAAAATCGTAAGTCTATCCATGAAAAGAGAATGTATGAAGTATGTGTATCATCAAAAGATGAAGATTGAAGAAGAGATGAGACGAAATGAATGTCAAGATGGCACTGAGTCTGTAAATAGTGAACAAACGACGGAAACAATTTCACATCATGCCCAACATAATGCTAAAAAAACAAATTCTGGTCGGGGAAAGTCGTCGCAACAGAGGAAAAAAAATGGTGGTAGTAATCGCACTTACTCTTCTGGAATTGGTAGCTCAACAATGATAAAGTTCGATATTTCGGACAGAATGTTATCCAAGCACATTAAACCGCGAGTTAAAAGTGGGGGTACCCTTGGTAGGACCACGTCATTAATAACAACTCTGTCTTCGAACATTTCAACTGATGATATCATTCGTGAAATTCATCAACAAGCAGCAGAGCAACTGCGAGATGCAAAAAGTATCTTTGAATGTATCGTTAGATCGTTCGATTCCGGTAAAATTTGTCAATTTCACCCAAAACGCCTTTTCGAAGATTTGGATGTTTCCTTATACTCTACAAATACCATGTCGATTTCAAACGTTACTAAGCTGGAGGATTTGAGCCAAATGAAGAAAAAGGATGGTATCCTGTTGATTTTTGATCCTTCGACGGATACCCAACTCCATTTAGCTACGTTGAAAGTTTCTTATATGAAGTCATTAGATTTGAATAATGAAGTCGAAGTTTCGAAGGAATTCACTTTTTGGAGCAACGGAAATTACTATGGATTAAAATTCATGAGGGAGTTCGTGAAAAGTACCAAACAAAGTAACCGCGCCTACGCTCCACCACTTCTGAACAAAGGTGCGACGCCCCCAAGAGCATTCATAAGTAGAGCAGTAAGTTCTAGTAGTTTTGTTGGTGATGGTGTAGACGAAGGCTCTTCATCGCCTGTCGGAAGTTTGTCAAAAGCTAATTCGCAGCGCTATCAGTCATATAACCAGTCTTTTGCTGAGGAGCCTACAGGGGACGACTTTGATCAAGAAAATACACTTCTAGAAGATGAGGATATGAACGAGCGTTCTCCAAATGCAAATCTTCAAGCAGTGTATCAATTTGGAGGTACAGATAAGTGTAGTCTTCCAGGTTGGAATGGAAGATCTGCGTTGTTTATCCCTGCCATGAAGTGCCGATTAGAGATAATCAATGTGAAGGATCTATCGAGAAAAGCAGCTGTTGCAAATAATCTCTCCAGATTACGGCTATATGGTGTTTGTTGCCCAAATCCAAAAGTTGGTATCAAGAAAGTTCTTGAATTTTTGGAATATCAAGTTTTGCAAGACGCTGCGAATGTCACATTGCCCGGTGGTTTATCTGCCCTAAATATTTCTGCCTTTCATGGCAATTTTGAGGTTGGTCTTTCCAATCTCCTTTTTTTCACATGGAAAAATTATCGGTTACAACATGTAGGCAGTTCAGCAGTTGGTTTCAAGTGGAGTAGATGTTGACCAAAGATGCAAAGAGGATCAACACTGTACAGCACTTCATGTTGCTGTTATTGGTGGTCACTTTGAAATAGTCAAATTTTTGCTTGCTCAGGGAGCTAACCAGTTATTGAAGGATGATAGTGGATCTTGTCCTTTGCACTATGCTTGTCGATTGGGACAAATAACAACCGCTCGAATCCTCATGGATGGTCCTGGTGGCAAACGCGCTTTGGTTATGACGAATCATGCAGACCAAAAACCCATTGACAACGCTTCCAACTACTTCTTGAAAGCTACTGTTGAAGGTAAGAGTATACTTGCTTGTTGCGAAACAAAATATTCTCAATCATGTTTTTGTGAAGCTGTTATGAGGAAGCATCGAATATTTGTTCAGCCCAGAGTATCTTTGATGGATCGCACGGTTTAGTACAGTAGATCACCAAAAAGGTTATTATCTCCACGGAATGAATTAAAGTAGCAGGATAAAACTATATGTTCACTTATAAATTTGAGTAATATGGTATTCCAATTGCTATTTTTATCTCTTCATAATGTATAAAAATGTGCTCAAACAACCTTCTTCTGCTATCACCTCATAATTTAAAAACCAACCATATCTACTGGATTGACCACACTTGCTCTCATACGCACTACAGTTTTGACCCTCCGCTCTGAAACCCATCAAATACTTCGTTCGGAAATGGGGTTGGGCAAAGCTAAGTTGCAGAAATCTGCCGCCGACTTTATTGAGAACACGATCAACAGAAATACTCATATTATCTACTTTTTGGATCACCAATAAGTCGGGATCCCAAACATCACCTTCATCAACCACGAGAGCGTCCATTGCAGCCTTGTCAATTACAAGATCGAATTCCCCTTCAGAAAAAGTCATTGCGGTCATGTCCATTACTTCCCAAGTCATTTTAGGGCGCAATTCATTGTGAATCCCTCTCATTTTATCTATTACATTTTGTGAGAAATCAATATTGACAATATTTTCATAGCCAGCATCATAGATTTCAGCAGAGAAAGAGCTATTCCCACACCCAACAATCAAAATGCGGTCTGTCTTTCTCATGAACTTTTCCATATATGGTCTAGCTTGCTTCCATGTCACCAGCCAATCATAAGAATCTTCAGTAGAAAACCGATCTTCCCAATACGTCTGAAGTTTGAAGACAGCATTAGGAGCACCGACACCATATTTCTTGAAATCGAGCGGTTGTTCATGGTGCGGTGGTCTTATCGCATCATGATCCTCTACTACTTCTGTTGTGTTGTTACCATCGAGATGTTGTCGTAGTGCGGCAAGCGATGATGGTGACAGAATATTTGATAGTTCCACCCAATCTGGGTTTGGCGCATCCATCATGTTGTTTTTTATAATATCAAAAGCTGTTTAGGCCTAAATATGGATACAATCTACTGTTCCCACCAACTCCACTGGTCCCTGGTGGCCTGGTGGTATATATAAAATACCAACTATAAGGTTTAAAATACCTTCGCACGATGTTATAATAATTTTTTTTGAAAATTACATAAAATAAAAACATCTGTTGGTTGCGGTGTACGGCACAACGCCGGCCAACCATCACAGTCCCATTTCCAAATGGCATTTTTCAATTGGTATTTTTTATTTATCTTTTATAATAATTTATTGGAGAACACGTCAAATAACAATATGATATGATATGGGATAACATATAACATCTTTGTTTGGTATAAAGAAACATCCCTCATATAGAAGTATATAGCAAAAAATTAGTAAAAGAGGGTGGTTGTTGGATGGTGATTGCAGGAATCGTTCTGTTTTCAGTAGTTTTCTATTTCTTACTTATCACAGTCATTCCTTTTGAGTTATTGTGGATTCCGCGAGTTCAGGTTCGTGGGATGCAATCATTTGGTCGGTTTATAGGAAAAGCATTATCGTATCGACCGAACCGATTCATTTCCAAGATGTCAGAAAAGCCAACATTTGATTACAGTGCTTTAGCGCCAAAGCCATCCGACTATCATCGCTTGATTTCTGACGAGGAGTCCAAAACAATAGCTCGCTTAATTGTAATTGGTGATGTTCATGGCTGCTTGAATGAACTAAAACTATTACTGCACCAATGTGAATATTGCTATCATAACAACGACAGAGTTCTTCTTCTTGGTGATCTCGTTAATAAAGGTCCATACTCTGCGGAAGTGATACAATTTGCCAGGGAAAACAATTTTTTTTCCATTCGTGGCAATCATGACGATTTTGCTCTTTGTCATGCATTTTCACTCGTCCCTCCTATTGAGGGCAAAGGATTACTATATTTGCGTTCGTTGTCTAGGTTGGTGATGCTTTAATAAATCATATCGTGTTTTAAACTAATAGTTAAATGAATCTAGAGAAGATTTAGAATGGTTGGCTGCCCTGCCTTATACTATAAGAATCCCACAGTGGAAAATCATGTTTGTTCACGCGGGATTATTGCCAAATTGCCAGTTAGGCCAGCAATTAGTTGGAGATATGACAACCATGAGAAACATTCGAAGTTGTCCCACAGATGAAACCAAGCTGATTGCTTGTTCCACAGATAAAGTTGGTGAACCATGGGTCAGCAAATGGGATGGGGGTCTTGAAGGATATCATGTCTACTTCGGACATGACGCGAAGAGAGGATTGCAGCTGTCACATTTCGCAACAGGTTTGGATACAGGATGCGCATATGGAAGAAGTTTAACTGGCATTATTTTGCCAGAAAAGAAACTGATTCAAGTTCCAGCACTTCAAGTTTACGAGCCTGTTAAGGGCTGCGAAGGGATATGATTTAAAAGACGGAACTTGCTAGCTTCAATTGTTCAAATGTTTCTATCTTATCAAATTTAAAGACTAAGTTACTAAACAATATAACGATACCCCGACGTTGTTATCTATCGATCATAACTAAGGATTGGTCCAAGCCATTTCTCCATTTCATCAACTGTAAACCCTTTGCGCGATGCATAGCTCTCTACTTGTTCTCTTGTGATTTGCCCAACAGCGAAGTATTCACTTTGCGGATGACCAAATACCAATGCTGATACTGATGATGCGGGCATCATAGACAAGGATTCGGACAACTTGATCCCTGTTAATTCTTCAACTCTAAGTAAGTTCCATAAAGTACGCTTCTCTGTATGATCAGGCTGACTGGGGTATCCCGGAGCTGGACGAATGCCTTGGTATTTGATTTTTAGCAAATCCGCTTCAGACAATGATTCATTGGGGGAGTATCCCCACAAATCAGTGCGCATATCCTTATGAACAGCTTCAGCAAATGCTTCAACCAGACGATCACCCAAAGCCTGAACCATAATTTTGCTGTAGTCATCATGAGCAGCTTCATAGCGCGCTGCCGCCTCGTCACAACCCATGCAAGCCACAGCAAACATACCAAGATAATCAGCAATACCACTTTCCTTGGGAGCAATGAAGTCTGCTTGACTAAGGTAAACCTTTTCTGGGTCATCACTCTCTGCTTGCTCACGCAACATGCAAAATTTAGCAGCAACCCCAGTTCTGGTCTCATCAGTAAAGACTTCCACATCTTCATGACCAACAGAGTTCGCTGGAAATAATCCAACTACACCAATTAATTGTAGCGTATTATTGGACTTAATTTCCTCTAACATGGTCAGAGCATCATCGTGGAGCTTCTTCGCTTCGGGGCCGACTTTATCATCGTTAAATAT
>JACCEA012101456.1_pt1 | contig 23826 bp, 19 predicted proteins | sample 7449851 | NCBI WGS metagenome assembly JACCEA01 (sample SAMN15323453, study PRJNA562643) | freshwater metagenome | isolation source: river surface water | place: USA:Blue River Watershed | collected 2017-08-18 | reverse complement strand
TTTACCAAAGGGCAAAGTTGTAACGTGGCTGGCGTAATTCGCAAGGTTAAAGAGATTACGACTAAAACCGGAAAGCAAATGGCGTTTGTTTTAATTGAGGATGAAACAGGTAGTATCGACGTTACAGTATTCCCTAAGACTTGGGATGAATATAAAGGGATGCTAACAGAAGGCGCGATTGTTCAGGTTATCGGCAAGTATGATGAGGCTGGCAGAAATCCTAAAGTTCTGGCTGATAGAATCTTAGACAAACCAAATAGAATTATTTCTAATGCCGCTTTACCAGTGAAACAAACAGAAATATTTTATCTGTTCTTAGATTCCGCTCCAGCAATTTTAGAACTGGCGGTAAACTTGGCACAATCATATCAGGGTGATATCCCTTTTGCGATTGTATCGGATGATAAGGTAATCGACTTCCCTATTAAAATTGGAAATATCAATGAGTTTGTAGCCACTTTGTTACAGATTATTTGACAAGTAATAGTTGTGTGGTAACATACAACTATTATGGTGATATAGTTCAGTTGGCCTAAAATGCTACTCTCATAAAGTAGAGCCGCTGGTTCGAATCCAGCTATCACCACTTATGAAACACAAGATAGATTATGATGCTAGGCAGAAGCTCAAAGAAGAAATTTATGAAAAGTATCCCTACTGTGCATTAAGTGGGGTAAAGACTAATCAACTTGAAATGCATGAATGGTTAGTTAAAAGATCGGCGCTACCAATTAAGAGAATACAAGACAAGATATTTAGTCCATACAACTGTATTCTTTTAACTCATAAACAGCATAATAGAACTGATTCGGCTAGGCGTGATTGGGAATGCGCTAGATGGGCAATCAGGAACTACTCATATGCTGCTATAGAAGACTGGTTAGCTAGTATCCAATTAAAAACCTTTGGAACCTTTGAGCAATGGCTGTCTAAGACAGAATATTTTTTAAAAGTATCACCGGAGGAAAGTTTAATTGGAAATCATCAAAGTATTTAGATTAAATCGTCTAAAAGATGTTAGTGGCGTATCTGGAACAGGCATTGTTGCCTATGGCACAGAATACCCAAATGGTAAAGTTACCCTTTGCTGGAATACGAAATTTAGTAGCGTAGCAGTATATGATTCAATGCAGGATGTTATAGAAATACACTGTCACGGAGACAGTAGTATGATTGAGGTCGTGAACGTTATAAAAGATGAGTAGACGAAAGCTGTATAAGGAATTTAGTATATTAGAAATAAAAAATGATATTGTAAAAAGAGATTTATTTTGGTATGCCATCTGCGAAAAATTTGGCATTGACCTTGGCGAACTTGTCTGGTATGATATTAGGGCAAAAGATTTATTTCTGAATTCGCCTGTATTGCCTGATAAGATCAAGAAATACTTTAGGCGGGATTCAAAGATACAAGTGGGGAAACTATATGGCGAACGAAAGCAGAGTCGAACAAATAAAATCCCAACTGCCGCTAGAATCGTTAATCCAGCTTACCCAACCTTTAGTTGGTTCAGGCCGTTATTTGAAAGGTGAACAACATGATTCTTTGGTAGTTGATATAGAAGAGCAACAATTCTACTGGAATAGTCGGAGTCAATCCGGCGACCAAATTTCATGGATTCAAAATGAGTTTCCAGAATTAAGCTTCTCTAAAGCCTTGGATAAGCTTGAAGAAATTATTAAGAATCCACAATTGAATATCGCTAGGAATGTTCAGGTTAAGCCTAGAGAGAAGATCGTTACTCCGCCTGATGTTGATTTGGTAGTAGAGTATCACAACAATCTTTTAGAATCTGAATTTGCGCAAAGAGAATGGAATAAGCGCGGTATTACCGAATGGCACTGGAAGAAATGGCTCCTAGGCTTTAAGCCGAATCATTGGGGTTATGGTAATGCTTTAAGCATCCCTTTTATCGAAGGTGATAATGTTAGAACAATTCGCCATCGCATTCTAAAGCCAGTTGGTAAGAATCGTTATTTACCTGAAACAGAAGGCGCTGGAAGTTGGTTATTTAACAGTGAATTGATTAATGAGAATCCACCCTATCTGGTTTTAGTAGAGGGTGAAATCAAATGCATGGTTTTGTCAAGTTTCGGAGAGCCGTGTGTAGGTCTTACAGGAATCAATATCCTTCCGCCACGATATCTAGCAGATTTAGCTAAAATTAAAACCATTTACATCCTTCCAGACCCTAGCCTAAATTCTCGTAAGATGGTATCGCCTTATGAAATTCCTTGGGTAAAAATCTTGTTTAGCGAAACAGACGTAAGAGTGATATCAATTCCAGAAAAGATTGATGACTGGCTTTTGCAAGACCCAAATAACTTTAGTTATTTTCAGTCTGCAAAAAGTGAAGCGCGAAGAGTTTTAGCCTCATCTTTTAAGGTTGGGCTACTTGACAAATTAAAAAAGTAGAATAGAATACTAATTGCGGGAGGGTAGAAGTGGCTCAATACAGCGGTTTCATATGCCGAAGATCACAGGTTCAACTCCTGTTCCCGCAATTTAGACGCTTACAGCAAATTTTACAAAAAAAAAGCTAAATTGGATAACTTTTAAAACAGCGTCTAGGAGCGTTTTTACGTCAGATAGATAGTGTTGAAACTATCTTGCCAGATGAACCTGATGTAGACACAATTGAGAATCTAGTGATGGATATCTTAAGGGAGCATATCGAAAGTTATTATTATGACGTTTACTAAGATGAAATTAATTTCTATTGAGGGGATTGACGGTAGCGGCAAAACAACATTGGCACAAATGATTAGAACGCGGCTTGTTGCTGATTACCAATTATTTGTGCCTTTGTTAAGGGAACCGGGTGGAAGTGAAGAGGGAGAGGCTATTAGAAAGGTTTTGAAATCAGAGCCTTATTTACATCCTATTGCGGCTTTCTTGTTGTTTAGCGCGGCAAGAATGGAACTACAAAAATTGTTAAACAGAAATTTTAACAGTGATTTTGTAATCTTAGATCGTTACTATGATTCTACCTACGCTTATCAAGTAGCGGCTGGAGTGCCTTTGGATTTAGTTGAGTCAGTTACAAAGAGAGTTGTTGTCTACAAGCCAGATTTAACTATCTTTTTAGACATTGAGCCTGAATTGGCTCTAGAAAGATTAAAGGCTCAAGGCGATACAGAGGATAATCAGAATCTTGAATATCTTCGCGCCGTTCGTGATATTTACAAACAGCGTATCGCGCTTGAGCCTAATAGGTTTTTAGTTTTTGATGCTACAAAGAGCATTGAATTATTAACTGAGAAGTGCGTAAGAGAAATCTTACGGCTTAAGCAACAGAGTATAGAATAAATCTCCAGATTGCTAGAGACTCAGTGGAGCCATATCTAGGTGATACGGGCGCATTGTTGCCTATCCAAGGGTCATTACAAACAATCTTGCCGTTGACAATTCCGGTTGCTAAAACAAAGTGTTGTTGCAATCCTTGTTGTGCGGCATTAATATCTACTTCTAAAATAGCTGGCTGTCCGCTTTGTAAGTGGTCAGTCAGTTTTTTCATGTCCGCTACTGGAACATCCCCATAATATCTACCATAAGTTCCTAAGAATTTAACTTTAGGATTAATTGGCGAGATATCAAAAGTTGCTGCTAGATTTTGTTGATAGAACATATTTCTCTTAACCATTTCAGCGTTCATAGAATCGGGCATAAGCCCCGCTAACATAGCGAAACAGGTTACTAGGCATCCATACCCGCCCAAAGTAGAAATCGACGTTCCTAGGGGCTTATCCTTCCATCTAGGGTCACGTTGCCACAATATAGGGAACGTGGTTTTTTGTAGTGGCAAGTCGTTTGAATTTACCCAATTAGGATAAGGTTGTTTAGAAATCACAGCCTTGTTCATTGCTGCTAAAACTTTCTGACGAATAGATTCTACATAAGCAGGATTATCTAGGAACACAAATTGACTATTTAAATCATAATTCTTACAAGCTGAACCAGATTTTGCTACAGCTAACAACCAGTGTAGGTCAGCTAGTTCCTGATCTGTAAGTGTAATTGTCGCCATTAATAATACCTCCTAATATTCTCTATATATTTACTAGCCTCAAAGCCATTCCATTGCGTGTCTCCATTTCCTCCGAATTGGAATATTGCTCCACCAACAAAGATATTGTTATACGTCTTACCATTCAAAAGAAGAACGGAATTTGTAGAAACATATTTCTGACACCAAGATTCAACTTGCGCGTTTGTTGCCGCAACACCTGTGAAGCCGTGTAGATGCCCATCGTCTACGCCCGTTTCACTTGAGTAGATAGATTGCGCCCTGTTTGGGTCAAAACCACAAACTTCAAATAATCTTTGCCATCTGCAAACAATCCAGTATCTATCAGCTTCATTTAGGTCTACTGTTGTGCTGTATGAGTGCATGTCGAAATCAATTAAGCCAGAATTAAATGCTGGAGCATACCAATTCTTAACCGCGTCAATTGTTGCGGCATCCCATAGATTAGGCTCACCCCTTGAGAATGTTCCAGCGGCATAACGCGCATTAGGCGCAATAGCTTTAATTGCCTTAGCCATTGCCACATCAAACTGAGCGCGTTCTACAATAGCATCTGGACTTGTGCCGATAATATCTGACTCATTATGACCTGTATAGACTAATCTAGATTCAGGATAAACTTCTAAAGCCCTTACCATATCAGCTACAGGCACACGATTACGAATGTATTTTCTAACCATTACTGTAGCGCTAGGATAAGCTGTTTTAATTTGATGTGCCGATAAGAAGTTATCCATAATCAAGAAGAACTTACAGCCTCTTGCTGCTTCCGCTCCAGCGATATGACCATTTGACATTACGTGTAAACCAACATTAACCTTAGTGGCTGGAACTGGAGTAATTGGCCCTGTTTCATCTTCTAAGTATGCAGAGCTAACATACAAATTACTAGGAACTGTATTGGCCCCAACTTTTACTTTTAATTGGCTCCATCCACTTGTATTTGAAGCTACTTCTAGTTTCGTGCCGGGAAATACCCTACCAATTTTTACTCCATTAGGTTTAATCCTGATATTTAAATAAGGAAGTGCGTTTTGTGAAACTATCATTATTGTTCCTCCAGCATAACGTTCATATGTTCGTCAGTTAAGTTATATCCAGCCCACATACCGGGATCGCCGCGCTGATATACGAATCCAAATCTGTTTGGCGAGTCGTAAGAAACGCTGTTAACTACGATCTTGCTTGATTGAATTTCTTTCTCGCGCTTTACCCAACTTCTAAATTCATCAGCCGTATAGTTATTAGTTCTAAAGCCACCGGGAATTCCGGGTTTTGTCTTAATATCTCCGCAACCACCTTCAATACCACTTTCAGTATGCCAGATATTTTTTACAACTGGATTAAATCCGCAATGAGTAAACAACCAGTTTGTTCTAGTTTCATACCATTGTGGTTCAGTGACGTATGTTCCTTCTCTTGGATATGTCCCGCAAGTATAGTTGTGACAATCGAAAGCAAAAACTCCATCGTTGTATGGCTGTGCATATGTATTATGCATTAAGTCTTGCATCCATTTTTCTTCAATTTTTGCGGGGTTTCCGTGTCCACCACTAAATGCTAAATATGATGGCGTAGCTGTCTTTCTTCTATCATTAATGAGCTTTGCTAGAATTAGATCAAAGCCAAAACGATCACGAATTGTTTTGTCTGAATTTGTTGCGCCTTCATTCATTCCAACATAGTAAAGATTTGGCGGGTCATCTACAGAGACTTCCAAAGCATTAAAAAACTGTTGTGCTGTTTCTCCACCATAATCTCTACGGTAAACAATGGTCGCATTAGGAAAGTCTTTGGCAAGTTGTGCCGCAGATGTTTTACCATTCATTACTAAAGCCGCTTTTAATCCTCTGTTTAAAGCGCTTCTAGCTTCTTGATGATTGTTAATAAAATGAACGCCCAAGACATACGAATCAATAATAGGCGTAATATATTGCATACTCGCCCAAAATGATTGAGTAAAGCTCATTTCATTATATTCGTCTAGAGAAATAGATGCCCAACCATTCTCTATCTTTTGAATATTAATGGCTGTTTTATAGGGCATTGTTAAAATAATTTCTCCAGATGGATAAGCTTGTCTTAGTCTTAAACCATCTGGAGTATTAATAAATCCTTTCATTTAAACTCCCGTCATTGGGTTTCTCTTGACTACAAAAGCTTCATAGTCAATGCCCTTATTTACTCCAGTTCCCGCAAAACTGTAAATATATGTTCCGGCATAAGGTGGGTCAAAATCATATGACCACTCTCCTATAGAACTGCTAGTAAGGCTTGCTTTTTGAATTTCTGTAGTTACTCCAGTTTCTTTATGAAATATTTTTAAAACTAGGCTTGTGGGGTAAACCAAGCCATCGGTCAAGGCGTCTTTATTTTTTGTTTTTATTACAACGGTATCGCCAACATATCGTTCATCAATCATGTTACCTCCGAGTTTTGGTAAAGCGTTTTCTTTGTGGCGCTTACACTGTATTCAGTTTTATCAGAGTAAGATACCGTATAAATCGTTTTATCTTGTGCTGAAATTGTAAATTTATAAACCGCGTTCTCAATCAAAGCTGTAGTATTCTCAAGCATCTGATTTACAAATCCTGTAATAACCACATTTGCGATAGTAATTACGGTTGTGTTCTCAAGCGTCTGAGCAAGAGTAGCATTTAAAGTATTAACTGTATTTGTCGCGTTACTTGACAAACTTGCGTTATCAAGACCAACAACCACATTTGCGTTAATTAATACATTTACATTGCCTGAACCTTGAGCATCTACCAGACTTTGGCTTAGAGAAGCATTGTTGCTAACACTTGCATTCGACAAAACAGTTGAATTATCAAGCGTTACATTTAGTGACCAATTGCCAACAATAGAGGCATTGCTATTTAGAGTTACAGGCGCTAATTCTTGAGAAAGACTTGCGCTATCTAATACGCTTGCATTGCTCGAAGCAGAAGCAAAGCCCAAAGTAATATTGACGTTGCCGCTATTAATTAAGTTCGCGCTTGATGAAAGATTCGCATTACCAAGCGTAACGCTCAAATTGCCAAATGTTGATTGTCCAGCATTAGAACTTAAAGTAGCGTTATCTAGTGTTTTTGCAAGCGTTCCTGCTACGCCAACTGTTGCGTTGCTTGCGCTACTTACTGCCCCTATAGTCGCTGTTAGACTTGCGCTAACTGAAACCGTCGCATTCGAACTGCTTGTAACTGCCCCCAATGTAACATTTAAGTCTATTAGGCTAATTGCGCCAATAGTTGAACTTAAAGTAGCGTTGTCTAAAGTCTTACCTAAGCTGGCTGTAACGCTAACTGTTCCGCTTGAGCTAGAAGTTGCCGCGTCTAAAGTAACATTAACATTTGCATTAATAGGAGCAACGGCATTAGATGAAACAGTCGCGTCCGATAATGTCTTAGAAAGCGTTGCGTTAATCGTCAACAGCGCATTTGAAAGTAAAGTTACATTGTCAAGTGTTTTGTTAACACTGGCGCTGTTTGGAACTACTGCATTGCTGTTTAATGTAGCATTTCCAAGTGCTTGAACCAAACTACCAGAAATCAAGTTGGTTGCATTGCTTGACAAGCTGGCATTTGCTGTAGTTTGTGTTAATTGACCAACAATATTTTCTGTCGCATTACTTACAAGCGTAACGTTTGCTAAGATTACTGACAAGTTAGAAAAGCTTGTCGTAATTACACTACTAGATAATGTAACAGCGTTTAAAGTTATTGATAGGCTTGCATTGCGCGGAACAGATGCATTACTTGATAATGTAACTGCCCCAAGCGTAACGCCTAAGTTAGCATTGTTTGGAACTACTGCGTTGCTTGAAAGTGTTGCTACATCTAAGGTTTTAGCTAGTGTTCCAAGAACTAGATTTGTGATGCTGCTTGATAGCGTTGTTTGATCTAAGGTCTTAGCAAGACTTGAATTAACCGGCGCTACTGCGCTACTGCTTAATGTAGTATTTGCAAGTGTTGATGAAAGGCTGGCATTAATTACCTGTCCAGCGTTGCTTGATAGTGTGGTATTAGCAAGGGTTGCTGACAAGCTGCCCGTTACTAATTCTGTCGCGTTGCTTGAAAGCGTTGCGGCCCCAAGCGTTGAGCTTACAGATGCGTTAATTGGCGCTACAGCATTACTGCCAAGCGTAGCCGCATCTAATGTTTTAGCAACACTTCCTGTTAGCGCAACTGTGCCGTTACTACTAACTGTAGCTGCGTCAAGTGTCTTAGATAGGTTCGCAAAATAAGAACCTGCTACATTACTTGAAAGCGTAGCCGCGCCTAATGTGACATTAACACTACCAGTATTTAATACTGTAGCGTTGCTTGAAGATGTAGCCGCGCCAAGTGTAGATGAAACAGAACCAGTAACATCTACCGTAGCATTCGAGCTACTTGTTGCCGCCCCTAAAGTAGCTGAAAGTGTGGCAGTTAAATTACCTGCTGTAGCTAGAAGCGCTGCTGCAAGCGAAGCTAATTGCCATCGCCACATTATGAAACCTGCCTAATAGAGTAAGGAATTGCTCTATCTGTTCCTGCTATTTTTTTAACTGTAACATCCCATCCATTCATCAATATTAATGGTGGGCTTACCCAAATTGTGGGTTGCGCTCCTGTTACGGTAGAAGTCCATACTAGCCTTTGTGTTCCAGAACTATAAACTTTTTCATACAACTTAATTTCAAATTGATCTGCCGCCGCCATCGCATTAAAGTCTAAGAAAATTTGATAGACTCCATCCGTTGTTACTGGAGCAAGCGTTGTGGAACCCGCTGGAAGGCTGTATTCTGTTGAGCCAATTGTTGGCCCTGTATCTTCATATAAAGCAGTAATCGCCATTTTTAACCTCCAAGTCCATATACAGCTACACTCGTATTAGCGTCCGCTGTTCCAGAACATTGTAGCCTTGCGTAAATTGCTGTTCCAGCCGCTACATCCCTTTCACAGCCGGTAGCAAATAAATAATTTGAATGTCTTTCTGAAGCATCTGAGCGCCAAAGTTGGTCTGTAATTAAAGGGACTTCTCCAGAACTGCCAACTGCAACATCAAGCATATAATTTACAGCCGCCATAGTTGAGTCATTAACTCCCATACCGGCTTGCCACCACCAATTTTGATTTGCTGTTGTTCCAATATTTGTCCAAGAACCGTCAGATGTTGTACCCGGCGTTACCGCTGTCCCGTTAGACGATGCTGATGTAACGCCAATCGCTTCCACTCTTGAACCAACTCTACACATTTCTGGATTCTTTGGTCTGCCCCAAACTCTAATCCAAACTCTTCCGCCGCCAACAGATGCGTTATTAACTGAACCTCTAGCGGCAATTGTGCTACCTGCTTTAATGAAAAGCGGGAATACATACCAGATTCCACCAAGCGAATCCATCGTTGATGCACAAGAACCAATAAGGTCTGGAATTTTAACTGTATAAGAAGAGCCGCCAGCTTCATCTATGCCAATATCTACTAGCATATCTCTAGCTGCTGCTGAAACATTAACGTTGTTAATGCAAATTTCTACCTTATAGCAATCGTTTGCAATTGCAGAAAGTAATCGCGCCCATGAACCTTTCGTGTTCTGACCGGGAGTGAAGGAAGTCCCTAAAAATCCTGCTGGCCTAGATGTTTGATTTTGAACCATCCAGCCGTATTCATTTCCGCCATTTGGCACAAACATTTTATCCCCCTGACTTTCGCTCGAATAATCTTGAGCTTTTAATAATAGTTGAACACAATTCCATGCAACAGCGCCAGTTCCGATAGTCCAGCTTGAAGTTTGAGAGCCAGCCGCGCCAGCAATTTTATAAGTCAGCGAAAGCGGCATATTGCTAGTACCGCCTTCCTGCTCTTGAATTAAAGTCGTGCTTCCAGTTTCAGTTAGTGTTCTATTTGTTCCGTTATGAGTTAACAAGCCGATTACTAAATCTCCATCAGCACTAGAAGTTGTAGAAATGGTTGGAGACGTGCTGTTACCAGAAGCAGTATTTGTTCCATCACCCGCTGATACCCTAAGAACGCCAGAAAACTCCGCAATTGCTAAAGTAATGTCTGTTGTTGCGCCTGTTGGGTCAACAATTACGCCAAGGTTTGCGCCTTCGCCTTCTATGTTCAACGCATAATAAATATACATTGAAACGTTAGCGTCTACAACAACTGTTGGCCCAAGTGTATAAACATTTCCTTGCGTGTCTGTAACCGTTGCTGAACCTCCTCCAGTATACGTAACAAGTCCGACAACTACACAGTTGCCGGGAACACTACGACTATTAAATGTTAATGTCGTGGTGTTCTGTCCAAATGCTTGAACAAACTTACTCTGAACTAATACTGGAGCCATTATTAAGCATTACCGTCTGTTAATGTGAATGAAGAAATTGTAATAGTCTGACCTGAGTTAACTGAAGTGTTATCAATGATCATGTCTGTGCCAGAAGTTCCAACAGTTCCTTGAACGTGGCATGTTGTGCCAGCCGAATCTTTAATACGGAAGTGTCCCGCTGTTCCTGATGCTGATGCCGCAACTGACCAAGTTCCAGACTTAGCTTTTGCGCCAGCCGATGCTGCCGCCATCCAATCGGAAGGCAAGGCAATGGTTGCCAAAAGTGTTCCTGAATCTGCCGTTGCACAATCTGCTGGAGCCGCGCCACTCCTAATGTATAAGTTGGCTGAAGTGCCAGCAGTTGATTCAACTGCGTCTAATCTTGCATTTCTTACGCTTACTGAAAATTGAAGTGCCATATTTACTTACTCTCCTATTATTTAAAAAATGGTTCGAGCTTGCCAATTTCATCAATAGTTAAAGGTTCATCCATTGACAAATTAAACAATTCTTCGAATTGAATTTCAGGAAAGTCAATTTCAACATCTTTCAAATCATTAATAAGCTTTGTTAGTTCATTGCTAAAAGCGTTGAAATTTGCCTCCTGTTCTTCTGGATTTTCGCCTTTAAAACGCTTACCATCTAGGTATTTTTCACTAATTCTCTTGTGTCCTTCGGCATATTCTCCAGTAGAATAAAAAGGTAAAAGAGCTTTTTTCATTTTTGCAAGCTTAATAACGACTTGATTTAATGCTGCGCCTTGTGGTTTTGCTTGTCTAAAAATACGCGCTAATGACTGTTCAGCGCCTACTAACTGTTTGTAACTAATTAACATTTCACCAATCCCTAATTAAAAAATCTATTACTATCAAATCATCAGCCGTGATTTCAGGCAGTTGATTAATTTCGTCTAACGTGAATACTGGCCCTTCGTAATCTATTTCTGCCCCAAATAGTTTTTGTAGTTTCATTTCCAATCTTGATTCATTGTCGTATCTTCGCTTATAGCTTTCTACGATTAAGCCGACTGGAGCCGCACTACTAAAATACTTTGATAGTTCAGAGATGACCTTAGAAATCTTGATCTGCATTAACAGTAAATCTGTCTTATCTAATAGTTGGGTTAGGTATTCAATTGCAGGTCTTAACTTACCGATTGTTACTTTGGACATTTGGAAGATACATAACGCATGTCGGCTTTATTTCTAAAATCTGTGTTCTATAGGCTGCTTCATCTAGCCAACTCATTGCTAAAACGTTATAAGGGACATCGCATCTAACAGGGGTTACATCTAAAGAAATTTTATTTTGCCCTTTCTGCATTTCACAAATAACCGTTTCACCTTGACGAATGCAAACATCAGAATTTACTTCTAGGTTGTGACCATTGAGAAATAAGAATCCGTCTTGCTGAAAAAATACACTAAAAACTACTTGTATAACTAAGAAAATATTCATAGTTATAATTATATGTCAGTTTCTCGAAATTTATTCTAATTACTGATAGCTGGAGCCGTAGGAGTGCTGTATCTAGGACTTCCGCCGCCGCCAATCGCGCCAGAACCGTTATTATTAACAACATAGGCATTACTTAAAAGGTCTTGCCAGTCTAAATACCAGTTCGTCTTTTCTCCTATGGAATTTGGATAAAGATCAAAAGGATGTGAGAATAGACTATTAAATTCATCGTAAACTCTCCCATTAGGCCCATATTCAAGGGCGATAGCAATAGCATTGTAAGCAGAATCATCTACACAATACATACCAAAGCGTTTAATGGTTTCGCCAAATAAGCGCCCTTCCCAAGTTCTTAAAGTTTGTGGGTCAAAACCGTTAAGAGTGATTAAGGAACCCGGTTTTAATTGGGAGTTTGAACCAGCATAAGTAGTTCCAGAAGCGTAGCCATCGGCTGTAGTTGCAGGCCATCGGTATTCATTGCCACCTCCGCCGCCCCAATAATACCAAAGCTCCGCACTCATCGTAATTTTAAGAGCATGTCTTAAATAGCTACGATTGTTGTTCCAAGCATCTGTTAACTCACCACATCGAACAGTGCCACCCAATGCGCTTAATTCTGAACCTCCGTGAGAGCCTAACCGCCCATCAGCATACATGCTTTCATTCCCGAATTTAACTTTACAAGTCCCATAGCTTCCCGCTGTGCATCTTGCTAAAGGTTGAGCTTGAATTAAGGTATTACCAGTTGAATCAATCCACGCCGCACAGTTATTAAAGTCGTTGTCTGGAACCGTGAAGCTTGATTGCATTGGAACGTTGAAAGGAAAGTTACCGTCCGTTCCGCTTGTAACGCATCTATCGCCAGCATCCCAACCAACAGAACTATAGTTAATCACTGTGCTAGGAGCCGCTGTATCCATAAAGATATATTCTTCTTCAGGCGTGAATCTTGTGTAATACCCAAAGTAATAACCCAAGATTGAGCCAATGGATGTAAACGTAGCTCCACTTCCGATAGGCGTATTCCAGATAGATGTTGAGGCAAACGGCCAAAGAAATTTATTTCTTGTTCCATCTCCAAACAGGCCATATTCAGTCCCACCGCCACCACCGCCGCCCGATGAGACTGATACGCCATACATCTTTTTATTTAAATTGTAGAGTTTATTCTTGTTGTAAATCATTATGATGCCACCGTGTAAGTAACTCCAGAGAATGAAACCCAACCTCCAGCCGGAATAGCGCCATACAAAACAATGTTTCCAGCCGAGTTAACGTCCGCTCTCACTGTTCCTATCGAAGTCATTAGGTTTAAGATTACATCTTTGTTTGTTTGTGGTCTAAGCGCTGTTGGAATTCCTGTAATGATAGAGTTTCCAGAAGTTGAAGTAGATGTTGATCTTGCTGCTAATCCTGTTAAGAAAACAATGTCGCCAAATTTCTTATACTGAACGCCTCTATAAGTGCTACCGAAATCTGCCCAGTTTGCCGCGTAAGTTGTTAAACCTGTCCATGCCACTAATTGGTTTTGATCTATCAAAGAACCTGTAGTGCATAGCTCACCGTTTACTGTTAATCTATCCCAAACGCCAACCCTTCTATTGCCTCCAGCGCTTTTATTGCCAACAATCATTAAAGCTTTATGAGTTCCGCTATCATTCGCAATTTCAGACCTATAAGTAAATGAAGCGTTATCAGGAAAGCCTGACCAACTATCACTAAATAGCAAGTGGTCGCCAACCATTACGCCATCATTAATTAAGTTCAATGAGGAATAAAGCGTTTCTGTTCTTAGTCTAGTTCTTCTTCCAGCAATTGTTACGCTTCCCGTAACTGTTCCAGACGTTCCAAAAGATGAAATCCAGTAAAGCAAAGTTACTTTTGCTGTGCTTGCTGGAGTTGTAAACGAAACATCGTATTGAGTCCAATCAGAGAATGTTTGATTTAAATCAGATGCAATTCCCATATCCACACTAGACAGTAATGTGTTAGAAGAGTTATAGAAGTTAGCAGTAATAAAAAACACGTAAGATTGATTTACAATGTTTCCAGAATTTTTATATTGACCAGTAACCTTATATCTTGTATTTGCTGATGCAGTAATAAATCCAGATGCGGTCGCTGAAACAGTTCCTCCAAAGTAGATAGTTGCCCACCCTGAAGCATCAGAATTATAAGAGATTGCTGCTGTTGGCCCAACTAGCAATGGCCCAAGTGTCGCTCTTTCAATTCTTGTTGAAATTTGTCCTGTTAAGTTAGAACCATAATAAGACAAAGTAGAAAGCTTGCCATAAGCGAAACCATTACCAGAAAGAGTAATACCCGCACTGTCTGTAACATCCATACCTTCCAAGCCCAAAGTTACTGTTCCAGCGCCAGCTACAATTTCTCCTGTTACTCCATCTGTATACCATTGCTCTACATAGCTTGTGTAACTCGCGCCAGCGTAATATCCTCCAGACAATTTAGCTGTTGAAGGGTTGAAAGTTAGAACGCCAATATTTGCAGTAGGAGCGCCGCGTAGCATTAAGTTACCCGAACTATCTATATAAGTCTGCCACTGTGAGCTACTGTAGTAACCCATGTATTGCGAAGTCAAGAATAAACCAGAACCAGAAGGCGCAACTGGCAAAACGATTTTACCAACCGTGTCTACCATATCTGTAAAACTTGGCTTATAAGGTGTTAGATATTCTCCCTCTTCAAATTGAACATGATCAATATCAATAACGCTACCAGAAGCATAAGAACCGGTTGTTACGGAGATAAAAATATTAGGGTCAAGCGTTCCAGACCAATTAATTTTAAAAGCGTATCTTTGCCAAACAGAACTTAAGCTAGGATTTGTAATAGTTGTTACTGTTGGTGCGAAGTTCCAGAATAAAGCCATCGTCCTTCCAGCCGCTCCGCCACTTGCTTTAGCATACCAAGAAACAATATAGTCTGTATTCTGTTTTACTCCAGTTCTGTTTGTCGGAGTTGCAGAGAAGATACCTTTAGTTCCATTGTTAGTTGCTGTAAGCGTGATTCTATAAAACTTGCCGTTATCTACGCCACCTGATGCTTGAATGCTAGTTGTTACTGTACTACCAGAGTTATTGTTGTAAACGCCCCATCCGTCAGGAACTCCATCAGAGTTGCTATCTAGTTCGAAACTAGAGTTAAACATCTGATTAGGATTACCATTTAGGATAGTTCCCTTAAAGTCACTTCCAGTAATAGTTCCGCCTGTGATTGTTCCGCCAGCAATAGTTCCGCCTGTTACACCTACTCCAGACATTGAGCCACCAACAACATTAATAACGCCGCTAAAAGTAGCCACGCCTGTAGAACCGTTAATATCAAGATAGTTTGAAGCGTCTCCAACTACTCTCATATTACCGTTTACATCTACGTAGAATTTCTCATGTGGCGCGTTACCAGCATCATTTTGATAAATGCTAACTTTACCAGTTGGGTTAATAACGACTCTTGATTTTGATGCCGCATTAACGCCTACAGTAATTTGTCCTGTTGTATCCCATTGACCTAGAGTTACTGTGTTACCCATCACTCTAAAGCCGTTTGTGTCATCGGTTGCTAACCAAACACTTGAGAATTTTCCAGCCGCAAAACCGTAAGTTAATTTACCGTAATCATACATTCCGTGTAGATTCCCTACAGCAAATCTCTCAGAGAAGTCGTTGAATGTAGAACTATTTCTAACCCATCCAACCATTGTTGGCCCATACTGAGCCGAACCGCGAATAACACGACGATAACTATTTACCGCTACCGCGTTTGTGTTTGAAATACAGCGATGCCTAATCCAATAAGCATTAACGCCATTGATTGTGTTCTTTGCCCATCCGGTTTGTGATGCTGCTGTAAAGGTATGAATATATGTTCCAGTTTGTCCAGAAGCAGGTAAATATCCTGCCGTCAAAGACGTAGCTACGCCAGTAGAGGCTAAAAATATTTGAGTTGTATAACCTACAACTGTTGACCACCCCGAACCGCTCCAATATTCCAAAACGCCTGTGAAACCAGCGCCAGTAATAGAAGTGATGTAGTGATTAATCTTATCCCATTTGCCGCCGCCCATACCGTAATAGATAATATCTCCCGCCGCAATAGATGAGCCAAACATATTAAAGTTCGTTACGCCTGAAAGGTTTGATGAATAAGCAGATGACTTAAAGTTATATACATATTCAATTGGCGTTCCTTTGCTTGACCACATTGAATACACATCCAACCAACCTGTTCCGGCCTGTCCAGTATTTACAATAGCGTCTCCAGCTACCCAATCATTGGCTCCAGTTCCGTCTAAGTTTCTTGTAAATGTGTAAGTATATGGCCCTGTTCCTGTTGGCCCCGCTGTTACTTGAACCCATTCAACCCTTCCGTTTGATTCTAATCTTCCGATATCTCCAATTGAGAAAGAGTTATGCTTTAGAGGAACCGTGTCACTACTGCCGCCGACTGTTGCTGGCTTAAGCGCAATTAAACCCGCTACGCTTTGACTAGACGTAGAGATAGTAGCCACTCTACTTCCTGTAGAGCCGCTTGCTGAGAGTAATTCTGATGCGATAAAAGAAAGGTTGAAAGCAGATGTGTTTACAATATCTACTCTTTCAGTCATTCCACCCGCTGGAGTCATTGAGCCGTTAGAGTTAGTTACACCCAACATTACCAGCATTGTGTCTGTATCCGCTGGAGACACGGATGATGCTGTCATTGAAGTAGAGCCTGTTGAGTTAAATGTAAATGTTCCTGTTGCGCTAATAGGCGATGATGTGTTTATGCCACTAAATGCTACAGCGCCCCAAGTTCCCGCTGTTGAAACAGACATTGTAAAAGTATAAGTAGAAGGCTCTCCCGCTCCCAATACTTTGTAACAGAATAGAACTCTTCTTGTGCCTTGCCAGTCTGTCGGCCCTGAAATTGTGACGAAACCAGAAGGTAGCGTAATAGTTCCTACGTCTTGTGTGGAAATGATGTAAATTACGATATCATCTTGCAAAGCGCCAGATGGTTTATTAACAACCCAAGATGTAGTTCCAGACGCAATAGATGCGCTGTCGGCTGATCTAAATGCAATTGTAGCTGGCCCTGAACCAACACTAGGCCAATCAGATGTAAGCAATGAGGCGTTAGAAATATTCCAGCGCCCACCCATAATAGCCGTAGTATCGTAAGCTACTAAGTTCTCAACCCACAATTCAGCCGCGTGAATAGCTAACCATTTCTTTGTTAAGCTTCCTAGATTTACATCATATCCATTAGCAGGTCTTAAAGTTTTAGTTCCAGCGATACCGCCCGTAGGCTGTAAATCTAAGATCATATCACTACCATATGTAGTTACAGTTAGATTGCCACCTGAACCTACTTGCCAATCAGCATAAGCAGATGTTCCAGAATATGAAAGTCTTAGTTGTGTAGAAACTTCAGCGATTTCAACTTTAGCGCTAGGCGTTGTTGACATTCCAATTCCAAGCTTATTAGCTGGATTCAGGAAGACATTTCCATTTGTTGGCGCTCCGGCTGTGCTTGATAAAGTAACTACGCCAAGGTTTGAAACATTGATACTAAAGTAATTGCTATCATCATAAGCAATTCTTGTTTGTTCTGTTTGCCCCGCTGGAACAGCGCCACCTACGCCCAAGTCTCCTGAAATAATAAAATCGGCTCCACCAACTGAAGGCGTAGCTGTGATATTACCTGTATTGCCAGTTACAAAAGTCCAGTAGTTTGAAGTGTTATATCCAAGCGTCAAGATATTGCCCGTAGCAATCATCTTTAGTTGTGCTGGAAGTGATAATTCTGCATTCGCTACAAAGGGAGTTAACGACATATTGCCGCCGCTTGTAGCCGCAAAAGTCCAGTAATGTGTAGAGTTGTATCCTAATACAATCGCATTGCTTGTATTAACAACTTTTAGTTGTAAAGCTGTTGGCGCTACGCCAATACCTAATCCAACAATTTGTAGATTACCGCTTGAGTCTGAAGCAAGAATAGATGCGCCTGATGGATTGCTTGAGCTTGTAAGAGTAATTGTTACATCACCTGAATACAAAACGCCACCACCACTTAAACCTAAGCCGGATGATAGAACTTGGCGTGTTCCTAAAACACTTACATCTATTCCATCAACAGTTAGACCAGCGCCCAAAGTAATAGAACCCGTCATTGCCCTAGAGCCATCTACAGCAAATGCCCAAGGCGCTTGACTTGCATCTAGCGTTCCTGTGTGATAAGGCCCATTAAGCGCGTGTGCTGATAATGCCCCGCCAGTATAAGTAATTGATGAACCAACTGAACCGCCTCCGCCTGAATTACTTGAGCCAGAACCGCCAAATGCTAACGGCTTATTTCTTACGAATTGTAATCTGATCTTATCGCCCACGCTTGCGCCACCCGCAATAGGGACGTGACGAAAGATGGAACCTGTTGATGTTTTCACATCAACAGTTCCTTTACCAACCGCAATAACATCAGCGATTTCAATATCTGGAGTATTATTTTTTGTAAGCTGTCTTGCTAGACTATTATTTAAAGTTCTCATTTTTAAAAGCTAGAAATATATTTCCTAAGTGTGTAACTTCCCTTCACTGATTTATTATCTGCGTTTAAATCAACATCAGTTACCACCATATCTATACTACTTTGTGATGGTTGACCAGAACCCATGTTGTAGCTAAAAGTTACCTTGTCTTCTGGCTGCAATCCAATTCTTCCGAATCCATTTACGTCCCTTTGATCAATCAATTCTTTTTGTAGTCTAATCTGTAATCTTGCTTCTCTTTCAGCATCTTCATTGTTCTCAATTAAACTGTTTTGTGACGACTCAAATTTATAACCTTCTGCTCTCAAGATTGCTTCATCTAAGAAATCGCTTGTAACCTTACCTGATACTTGAATGTGTCCGGTAAGTTCTTTATCTTCTCCAACCCATTTGTCGCCTGTTAAATTAGCTGTTAATGCGCCAAAGTCATCTCTTGTCCAGAACTGAGAATATTCAATACCGCCGCTCGAATTTATTCTACTAAAGATATGTCTATCTTTGATAGCTTCATCTAAAGTTTGTTTTGCTGATTGTTCGCTTCTTGCTGCAAAGTTGCCATTTGGTGAACCTAATTCTTGAACCCACCACAAAGCAGAATTACCGCCAATAGCTGTTGTGTATTCAATTTGAATTGGCCCTGTAGCTGTAGTATGAATTAAAGCCTCTAAATCAAATGTCCAAACCTGCTTACCGTTAATTTCTACGATTACATCATTCTGATTTACAACTAGTTTTAGGTAGACATTAGTTCCAGCCGATTCAGTATGTGTCCAGTTTGCGCCAGAACCAGATGTAGAGCCAGAAATATTTCTGTCACTTACAGGAACAATAGCGCCTTCAAGCCATCTATAAGTATTATCGGTATTACCAAATTGATCTACAACACAACTGCTAGGAACTGTAACATCTGTAGCAGTTGAACTAAGGGCAACCATTAAGTTCCCTTGCAAGCCGTTTGTTAGGTGTGATGTAGAATTATACTGTTGTATTGTTAGCCTGTAGTAGTTTCTAAAATAAATATTTAATTTATTTGTATAAACTCCAGTTCCCCATCCATTACCCGGAATATGAACATACCCCTCTAAGGTGAAGTTCGCCATATTCTCATACAAAGGTAGGCTTTGTGGCGTTGTTGAAACAGTCATAGGATACCAAGCGTATTGATAAGCTGATGTGAAAGCATTCCTAAACTTCATGTTTCGAACTCCAGCAAAAGCGCAAATATATTTGATTGCATCTTGTGTTGACTTATATTTACCTGTATAAACCGAATATCTGTTTACTCTAACTTCAGCAATATTTCCGTTTGAATCACAAGGATAATAAACTACTGGAGCCGTTGTTTCGTGATTAACCTTCTTTGTCTTAAATTGTCCTCTACCGCTTGTAATTACCAAGTCGCCGTCTTTTTGTTCATTAGGATAAATTGAATCTAAAGTGATAGAGCTTGCATTCGTGTAAGATTGACCAGTAGTTACATTGGCATTTGAGATAACGTAATACTGAGCGTCTTTCTCAGTTGTTCCGTTGTTATTTCTAGCGCTAAACTCTGCCAGTAATCCAACAGGATTTACAGAGATTCCACCCTCAAGCGTTAACGCGCCTAGGTTGTCTCCAATATAGTGAGGGTCAACCGATGGATACCACCAATTTTTAGCTTGAGAAGTATTTTTAGCCGCCGCTCTGATAACACTGTAAAAGGTAGGAATGATTGTCCAAACCTTATTAGCTGGAGAATACATACCACCCGGTTCAGCGAAAGTTACCGTTGCATACCTAATAATTTCATCGTCAATCTTGAAGAATTTATTCGCGCTATTACCATCTGGCAATGAATATCCAGATGGATTCCCGTTAAAGATATAGTTGTGGTGAAATAACAATCTCCAAGCTGAAGGCTCTGAACCGTAATAACCAACGTTAGCAGATGTTAACGGATTAACGAAATCCCATCCTAAACTTGTTCCGCCTTCGTAATTGTAATTACTTACAATTGTTCCCGGCCCCGGATGTCCGCTTACAACTTCGGTTAATTTAGCATAGAAGTTTGGCCCTGTATAAGCAGTTCCGTTAGTTGGATAAGACTGAGTTACAGGCAAGTGTGTATCGCCACTCATTAACTCATGGAATGTTCCATTAGTTTGAATGTATTTTGTAGACAAAGCTGTATTATCGTCAGAAAGAAAGATTGCTCTACCTTTACTAATCACGCCTTGAATCTTAGCGCCTGTATTCTTATACAAACGTTCCTTTTTATTTAATACCGCGTCTGTTACAACGTCTTTAGCTTCATAACCAGAATCGGAATCGCCCCAAACATCAGTTCCGTTTGCGACAATTTCTCTCATTGAAATTGGGTTTGTTGCTACTGCGTAGCCTTCAATCCACAAGTTATAGATACCGCCCAAAGCATTTGAAGTAACTCTTTCAATACCTACAATGAGTGTCTGTGAACCAGAAAGCATTACATATTTACCAACCCAAACTTTAGTGATATCAAATCCAGATGGAAGGTTAATAATTCTTGGATTACTACTATCTTTTGCAACCGTAGCAATCAAGGAGCTAGAGGAGTTAGACGCATATTGATTTGCTCTATTTAGATTTACTTCAATATCATCTGTGGCTGCCTGAACAAACCCATCAGTATTCCCAAAAACATCAGTTGACACGCACAGACCACTATAGTTCTTTCCCGCTTGTCTCATCGAATCATTCTGTCCCCACAAAAATTCTCCGCGTGAAATGTAAAAAGCGTTATTTGCTCTAGTGGCATTTGCTGTATCTAATGCTTTTGTAAAATATTGAACTCTTGAACCAGACCTTCTTACTGCAATTTGATAATCTGTATCCGCTGGAATCATATAGTTTGCTTGATTCATTCTATAATTTCCAGTAACCGCCGTTGTTCTTGCTGTCATTCCAGAACCAGAAGCAATTGTTAATGGATTTTGTCTAAATTTTAAATTCTTTAGCCCTGTATCCTCTTTATTTGGGTCAGACAAATCAATGTCTGTAAATGCAAACTTAGCAACAAAAGGCTGTGTTGGCCCTACGCCCCAAGCGTGACTCTTAGGGAAGATAACTAGATTACCTTTGAAATTCCCATTGCTATCTTCGTTAGAGCCGAATACGACTCCGATTGTAGAAACGTGTGGATTATTTGTAGTGCTTACTGTAAATTTAACGTTAGCTTTAACTAGTCCATCAGAATCAGGAGTATCTGCGTAGATAATGCCCGGATTATTTAACCCGCGATATCTCATTCCATAGTCTGATGAAAACATTAACTCTTTGTCTTTTTGTTCATCTGTTTTCTTAGTTGTCTTAGGAGTTAATACTTCGATATCGCGGATAGGACTCTTAACTAAAATCTTATCCTCATTTGTTAAGGTTAGTTGTAAATCAGAAACGCCGCCAATCCACAAATCGGTTAACGACTTCCAATCAGACAGCGACTTACCCGCTAGGTCGCGCGCACGTATAGACGCGGCCTTTGAACCAGTCTTAGAGTCGATAGCTCCAGAAATAGAGTCAATGCTGTATCTTCCGAATTCTACTAAGTCTGTATCTTGACCAGTCATTAAATAAAGCGTTGAATTTCTCTTTACAATAGCATGATCTTTTAAGACCATATCTCCATTAAACAAGTTAAGATTTATTGAATCCGCTGAACCTGTAGCTTGTTTTATAGAGTAGTCTAATAACCTAGAGTCAAGTGAAAAAGTTAATGCGCTAATCGTAGTGTCCTGAATATAAGTTCCGGGCGCTGTGATATATAGGCCATTACCAATGCATTGAACGGTTTTAGCGTTAGAGTTATACATCATCTTAGGCATTAAGATAGAAGATGAAATGAAAGAATTTCTTTCACCAAAACTCCAGTTCTCTAAATCACTACTTGTTAAATATGAACTAAATGAAATAGAAGATTGAACCTCTTTCTTATCATTTAGGTTGCTCTTAGTAATCTTGCCAGATAGATAGTAAAGTCCATTAATCTCTGTAACAGAAGCAGGGTCAAAATAGAATACTTGCTGTTCTTCGTCAACAGGAATAATGGGTTGGATTGAACTTTCAATACCATTCCAGTAAGTAAACATCATAGGTCTACCACTAGGATGAGCGTTTAAAATAATGCAAGCTTTGCCGCTTTCTGTTCCAGAAGTCTTATCGTATCCAGTAATATGTGATGCCCAATTTGCGCAACTGTGCCAATTTGTATAAGTATCGTTTAAAGGATATTGCACAACCGTATCCATTAGGTGAACTTGTGTTGGGCTGACATACCAGAAGTTAATTGTGCTTATTTTGTTAACAAAGTCATGTGAGCCGTAAGCCACAATTGCATATGAGTTAAAAATAAGAACAGCTTCAACCCTTCTTACGAAAGTAGAACTATCCAGTAATTGAACAGGAACTACAGAACCGTAGTTAGAGCTTGCTGTAGCAATAGGGTTAGTAATTGAGGAAGTAATATCAATATATTTAAGCTGTGTATTAGCGCCACTTGTCTCTGCCCACATAGCGCGAACAGTTCCGCCTGTATATCTGTATAGACCAGCGCGAAGTGTGCTAAGTGAACTCGTTAAAGTTCTAGCTGTGCTTACATCAAAGTTGTAGTCAATACCAGAAGCGGATAAATATTTCAAAACCAAATTGCCGCTAGTAGTAAAACACGTTCCCCAAATCCTATCTGGAGCCGCGCCAAAATCATTGATATAAGTTTGTGGAATTGTATACTTTACATTCGAGTTTGGGGATGAAAGTAAAGTAGTAAAAGAAAGCAGTTCTTTTCTGGCTGCTAAAGAGTGTCTAGGAACCATAGAACTGCTTGTTTCTAATGTCGTAATTGTGCTAGTGACTGTTCGCATTATATTTCTCTGAATTCAAAAGTTACAATAGCCAAAGAGTTTGCTGCGTCTATTGTTGCTGACTTTAAAGCAAAAGCGTCTTTTCCGCCTTGCTTGTTGATTAACAAAACATCGTAAACTGTTCCCGTTAACCAGTCGATAAATTTAATTGTTCCTCTAAAGTTAAAGATTGCTACCGCATCTGAAATACTTCCGTATCCAGAACGTGAATCCGTATACCTTACTGGACTTTCAAACTTCCATGTCTTTTTAGGAACGCCGCTACTCTCAGTAGTAGTTCCATTGAGAGTAGCGGCCCATTCTTGGGGGATATCTGGCACTACATAAGGGTTAAAAAGTTTTGTAAAATCAAACTTCTTCGCCCCTCCAATAGAACCAGTTATGCTTATTTGAACATAGTTATTCATTAATAATCCCCTACTTCCTGCAAGAATTGATTGTTAATCAATTTGTAAGTTTTCTTTGATAATTGATCTGAATCTACAGTGCTGATCAAAGTGATGTTTGTTGTTCTTCCTTCTGTTCCATTTGTAAAACCCGGATTTGAGAATGATGATGTTCTGTTAACATTGCCTTCTCTATCTGAATTTCCAGTAGTTC
>JACCEA010904764.1_pt1 | contig 23831 bp, 17 predicted proteins | sample 7449851 | NCBI WGS metagenome assembly JACCEA01 (sample SAMN15323453, study PRJNA562643) | freshwater metagenome | isolation source: river surface water | place: USA:Blue River Watershed | collected 2017-08-18 | reverse complement strand
CTACCGCAAATAATAATTTCTTCATCTTTTAGTCTTTTATAGAATCAGTATAAAAAATTATGTCAGCAAAATAAGCCAATTATTCCTTTCTAACAAGACATTGGCAAATATTATTTTAGTTGGGTCAACAATTAATATGACATATATTAACCTATGAATAATACCAACCACACAAAAGTAAAAATAGGCATCACATTCACAAGACCTATTTTTCAACATGAATCTAATATCACCTGCAGACAAACATATAACTAATCCAACCATATTAAAACCCAGCCATTTACATCAAGTAAATTCCCACCCCCACAAACATCCTCCGTATTACAGAAAACCACATTTCACATTTATCTTACAGATATGTAGGTACATTTGTTGCATTACTATGCACAGCATTTCCCGCATCAGAACATGGACCTCGGGCGAGTGGCTCTCTTTATGGGACGCCGACAGTTCGGTGGAACATTTGTCAATCGACACAAGATCTCTTGAAAATCCGGCAATGTCGGTTTTTATTGCCCTATCTACTTCTGTACGCGATGGCCACGCATTTCTCGCAGATGCCTTTGACAAGGGTGTACGCAACTTCATCGTAAGCAAAAAAGTTGACACGACATCTTTTCCCGAATCTAATTTCATCCTGGTCCGCGACACCATCAGCGCGTTACAGCAGATAGCTACAGCCCACCGCAGACTTTTTAACCTTCCTGTTATCGGAATTACGGGGAGCAATGGAAAGACTGTTGTGAAGGAATGGCTTGGCCCCCTTCTCAACACTTCCTTTTCCATTGTTCGCAGCCCCAAAAGCTTTAACTCACAAATAGGCGTACCTCTTTCTGTTTGGCAAATAACAAAAGATCACCGGCTGGGGATCTTCGAGGCCGGTATATCACAGACCGGAGAAATGAAACATCTTGAAAAGATCATCCAGCCAACTATCGGCATTTTTACAAATATCGGCGAAGCTCATAGCGATGGGTTCCTAACAATGCGACAGAAGATCAACGAAAAGCTATTACTCTTCAGAAATGCCGACCATATTATTTATTGCACTGACCATTCTGATGTGCACGAGTGCATTGCTCAGTATATGCACCAGACCCACAGTAGCTCACCCGACAGCAGCAAGAAACTCTTCACCTGGTCTACAAGGCAAGATGCTACACTACGCGTCACCGCCCGTAATGTACACCAGGGAAAAACAACCATATCAGCCCGATATGACGGGAACGACATAAGGATCACCATACCTTTCACTGATGACGCCTCAGTAGAAAATGCGATACATTGTTGGTGCGCAATGCTGCTGCTAAACGTCAAACAGGACACTGTAGTAGAACGAATGGAACTATTGCAGCCGGTGTCCATGCGCCTGGAAATGCGGCAGGGGATCAACGACTCCACCATCATCAACGACTCGTATAACTCCGACCTGACATCGCTTCAGATAGCTTTGAATTTTCTGGAACAACAGAAGCAACACGCGCACCACACCGTGATCATGTCCGACATTCTGCAGCCCGGGAAAAGCGACACAGAACTATATGCACAAGTTGCCGGCTACATCAGCAGGCGCAATATCCAGCGCTTCATCGGTATTGGTCCTGCCCTTTACAAACACAAGGCAGCCTTCCGCAAACACCGCAGGATCAGAAGCATTTTCTTCAGGTCTACCGAACATTTCCTCGAGAACTTCCACCTGCTCACATTTGAGAGGGAAGCGATTCTACTGAAAGGGGCGAGGATATTCACATTCGAAAAGATAGGTGTATTGCTCGAACAGAAAATACACCAAACGGTATTGACCATAGACCTGTCCGCACTCAAACACAACCTCGATTGCTTCCGTTCACTATTGAAACCGGGGGTAAAAACAATGGCAATGGTGAAGGCATTTGCCTACGGTAGCGGCAGCTACGAGATTGCGAGCCTGCTGCAATACTCCGGCGTAGACTATCTGGCTGTTGCCTATACCGACGAAGGTGTAGGGCTACGCAAAGCAGGTATCCGGCTACCCATCATGGTAATGAGCCCTGATGTGTCATCGTTTGACAGAATGATCGCATGGAAACTGGAACCGGAAATTTACAACACCCGTTCTTTTCTGGCTATGAAGCAAGTAGCGGCGACACTCAAAGTGACGGACTTCCCCATCCACATAAAGCTGGATACAGGAATGCACCGCCTTGGATTCGGCCCTGAAGAAACAAACCATCTGATCGCTCTATTGCAGGAAACGCCGGAACTAAAAGTAGCCAGCATCTTCAGCCATCTCGCTGCCAGCGACGACCCCGACGAAGACCCATTCACCGCACAACAGGCAGAACGGTTTGACGCTATGAGCAAAAAGATCCTGTCATCCTTGACCTACAAGCCACTCATGCATATATCCAATTCATCGGGCATCTCCCGTCATGGAAAGTTGCAGCATAGTATGGTTCGTTTAGGGGTAGGACTGTATGGTATCGATAACTCTGATGCGCTTGGAAACAAGTTACGACAGATAAGCACCCTTCGCACCAGTATTGCACAGATACGCGATGTTGCTGCCGGTGATAGTGTTGGCTACGGTCATAGGAATATTCAGACAGAAAGCAAGCGAATAGCAGTTATATGTATTGGTTACGCCGACGGATACCCCAGAAGTATGGGACACGGAAACGCACACGTACTGATCAATGGATCGATAGCCCCTACCATTGGTTCCATTTGCATGGACATGTGCATGGTGGACATTACCGGCATACCCGATGTGCGCGAAGGCGATGACGCTATCGTATTCGGCCCACAGTTGCCCATTGGCAAACTGGCCGAATGGGCAAACACCATTCCTTACGAGATAATGACAGGCATTTCCCAGCGCGTAAAAAGGGTATATATCAACGGGGACTAAGTACTTACTCAACAAACCGGATGAGAACGTCCTGAATATAAACAAGCTTTCTGTAACCTCCGTAATACCAGGTCTCTTCAGTGCGGCGCAGCGTGGTGTTTCGCCCCACCCGTTGCGGTGCACCCCAGGACGCACGGCACAACTCCTTGCTCCACCCTATCTCCACCTTGTGCTCGTTAATTGCCTTTCCTACAACAGGTCCGTACTTCTGTATATTATCTGTCTTATTCTTTCCCCTTGACGATGCTCTTTTCGCATACCGCACAGCAACAGCCTGCTCCAATTCTTCATCTCCGGCATTCAGGGCTGAGTCCCTGAGATATTGCCGCCTGGCAGCCTCAATACGAGCTATCTTCTGTTCAGCAAAGCGCTCAGCCCAAATTGGCCGTCCACGCCTGTCTGTCCGCGCAACTAAAATAGAATCGAACGGAGTAATGACATTACTATCCTCATGTTGCACAACTGCGAGTTCGTATGCAGCTCTATCTTCGATTGATTTACGTTCTTCGTCAGTAAGTACATTCCGGTATTTATAGTACAGCCTGTACTCCGCCTCAAGATACCGCCGGTCAAACGTTCGGCAATGCTCCCTGATGATATCCAACTGCTCTCTCGCGAAATTCAGATTGCCGAGCGTTACACCACGCAACATTTCAGCCCTCCTGGCATCGAATTCAGGAAGCAATTTAAAAAGAGCAAGCGTCGCGAGATTCTGATCAACATCATTATTGTAAACAGAAACAACTTCACGTGTATCAAAACGCTGCAACACTACATGGTCTCCTTTGAACCAAAAAGTATCCAGTGTAAACCTAAGATCTTCCAGTCGTGGTCGATCCCGTCCATATTGCCCCCACTGTCCGAAACACACGGATGTAACAAGGATAAATATGCAGGTCAGGAGTATCCTCATGGTAGTAGTCAAGATAAATGTACAAAATATCATCATGTGCCGCAACTACCAAACAAAAGGGGCGCCGATGATTACCGGCACCCCTTCAATAAAAAATCTCACTTGCTACTTCTTAAGAGCAGGCGGAACTGAAGCAAGCTTTATCGGAACGATGTTTGAGAATATATGACTCAACTGAGTTGGCGACAGCGAATTATTCCCCGAATGACAGGTAAAGCATGACTGATTAGCCGCCTGGAAGAAAGTCTCCATTGTACTATTTGCGCACACATTCGTACCTATAGACACACCAGGCGTAGTAACAGAACCATAGGTCGCACCATTGGGCGCTGCACCACCAAATGTCCAGGTTGCGCCTATCAGCTGATAGTTCTTACGAATGTCATTTCCCTTCAGCAACTTATAAACCTGATTATTCAAAGAAATGACCTCGCTGTTGGATGCAGCAGAGCTGGTATCTTCCTGATTAGTCAATGAATCCATAGCGCTCCCCCACGGCATGGTACGCAGCACATTACATGCAGTAAGTTCGCCCGACGTTCCAACAATTGTATCACCACCTGTATTGCTCCAGTGTTGGTGTGAAACATTCGTTTGAGGATCAGATGCATTATTACTCAACAGCCAGTTTGAGCCGGTGTCCTGTGGCACCATCTTAACCTTACCGTTCACATCTACATACTTATACGCCGCGTTGGGCGCATTATCTTCATGTTCAAATGTCGCCCACACCATTTCGGGATGCCCGGCAACACTTCCCACTACATGCGCACCTATCAACGCCAATTTCGTGAGCTTCTCGCCTGACAATACCCAGGCCGCGTCACCCACCTTTTTGTACTCGGGCACTATAGCATAGGTAGTGATGTATGAGTTCGAGTCAGGCAGATTGACTGCTTCCACCCAAGATGTCTTCATTTCTATGGCCAACGCATTAGAATCTGCAAGCGTCACTCCATTGGTGCGGGCCAGATCAGTTATCTTGCTTAACTCTCCTGCGGTGGTCGGAAACTTCGAACCATCCAGCAAACCGGCAGAAACTCCCGCCTGATAATATGCATATACATCGTTCACAAAAAGAATATAATACACCATCGAGCCGTTATTAGCAACCAGCACATCATTAGTGGCTTGTCCGGTCTCAGTCTCTATCAGATTGCTATTACCATCTATATACACGCTACTTCCATCTGTGGTTAGGAACCCATGCACTATCCGTTCTTTGTTTACAGCGTGCTGCAAAATTGCCGCCGGCGAAGCTATTGGCTGATTTTTCTCATCAAAGAAAGTGACAACACCACCAGCCCCTTTTTCAACATGATGCACTTTTACTTGCTTGCTGCCACTCATTACTGTCAGCATCTTTGAACCGGACGAATGCGTCTCTACCTCAAACATTCGACCACGTTTATCGAAGATCACCGGCAACCTGTTAGGCCCCGACTTCTTCATCTGCGGCACAGCGCGAAGTTGTTTACCAGCCATGTTCTGTACCAAGATGCGATTTTGCCCGCCATTGTTGTTCGTATCAGGCTGCACCGTGTAGAAGGTTGGAGACTCCATTACCGTGTTCCCCGGCACGTAGGTTCCTGAGGTCATTGGAGAAGTGACCCATAGGAACATCTGCGCAGCCCAATTGTAAAAAGCACAGTTATTGGCATGATCGAATGTGACGCTGTTCGCGGGAAGTACTTTCCCATTCTCAACAACGCTATCGCCCTCAAACCACGAATTACCGTTATTGAGAGGGCAAGAAACCATAACATCTTGTGGCAATCTGTTAGGCAATGCTTCTGTCTTCTCTGGCTGGCAACCAGTTATCGCCGAACCTGCAACCATCGCTAAGGCAAGCGACATTTTTAGTTTCTGTTTCATGAAATGTGTTGTGTTTACTATATACCCCGGGAAATATTTCCCGACACAAAAACACACATTTCACTTCGTCTAAAAAAGGGTGTTTTCCACCATTTTTTATTTAAATATTATTTCTTATATACTCACGACCATCAATCAGCCGTTACCGGTGCAGTATCTTTCTTTTTAAACCCGAAACTCACCATATACACACCACTGAAAATGAGCACCGTTGCAATGAGCTTTACAAGTGTCACCTGCTCGCCTGCAAACAGAACAGAAATGATCGCGGCAAAAATGGGCTGTATATAGATGTACGCCCCCGCTACAGAAGGACTTAGCACATGGAGCCCGTAGATATTCCACAGGTAGGTAAAAAAAGTAACGCAAATGACAATGAAGGCCACTGCAGCAAAATCTATCGTCCGGAAAGCAGCCCAATCTACGGCTGCAAAATGTGGCCACCCGAACGGCAACACCATCAGGAAGCCGAACAGGAATACCCACCGGATCACGATAATAGGCCGGTATCTCGCCATAAGGGGCTTTATCATCACCAGATAAATGGCGTAAGAGGTCGCATTCAAAAACACAAACAGGTCACCTGGCGATGAATTGCCTGTCACGGTCAATTCCTTACCGGCACTCATAAGCAGCACAGCGCCGCTTATCCCGCAGAGCAGCCCGAATATCTTACCGCCACCCGGCCTGTCGCGCAACATAAAGATGGCTATGATTGTAATGAGCAACGGTGTACTCATCATTATAAGAGCTGCATGTATAGGAAACGTAAGATTCAGCCCCATGAAAAAGAGCATCTGATTGAGTGCCACACCAAACAGACCACCGAGAACAAGAATAGGCCAGTCTTTACGTTGTATCTCTGCTCTGTATTTACTGCCCCCGAAATAGCTAAGCCAGAACAGAAAAGCCACAACACCCACTCTGATAAGAATGAACCCCAGCGGCTGTATCAACCGTGGCATCACCGACTTGGCAACAGTGAATCCCGCACCGTAGAAGATATTGGCCCCCAGCAATGCAAGGTGTGCCTTAGTAGTTTTGGTCACGGGCGCAAAGATACCATCACAATTGATTCAAGGAACACTCCGCCACCTAACACTCAAACGAAGAAACAGTCACCACATCATCACAGGTCTTCCATCGTCGTCCATTTTTCGCTCTGTGCCTTGTAGATACTCACAGAGCCGCTCGCAGCCCGGGCAACAACGCACACAAGAACAAACCAAACCATATTCTCCCATCCAAAAAGCTCGCCTCCCATAACCGCACTGGCAATGGGTGTATTCGTAGCGCCTGCGAACACTGCTATAAATCCAACACCCGCCATAAGTTCTACAGGTACGTTGAACCACAAACACATGGCACTTCCAAGTGTGGCGCCAATGAAAAATAGCGGAGTAACTTCACCTCCTTTAAATCCCATACTCAGCGTCACGACGGTGAACATTAGCTTTAACAACCAACTCCACTGCCCTACTCCTCCCGCATGAAACGCATTCACAATCGATGCACCGTTTCCCGTTGCGGTTGTTACACCCAACCCAAGGTAGTCAGTATTACCTGCAACATAGGTAGCGGCAATTATCGCAGCTCCACCCAATACAGGAGACAACCACTCACGCTTACCAAATATCTTGCCCGCTGCCTCTTTTAGTCCGTGAGAAGAATACACAAACAATCGGGCCACCACACCAAACACAGCTCCCGCCAATGTGAGCTTTAAAAAGAGAATCATCTGACTACTGTCGATCGAAAAACGGAAGTAATTGTGCGGCAACAATAGGTGATAATCTATATGATTTGTGCCACACGCCATACACACAAAATGAGCAGCCATTGCAGCAGCAAAACAGGGAGCCAGTGCTTTTAATCGCAATCTCCCTATCGCCATTACTTCCAACGCAAAAACCGTCCCCGCAAGTGGCGTACCGAATACGGCTCCGAATCCGGCTGAAATTCCGGCCAGCAACACAAGCCGCTTTTCTTCATCAGAGAGCGGAAGTACTTTCCCCATCGCCGCCGCCAGGCTACCGCCCATCTGCACGGCAGTACCCTCGCGTCCGGCCGATCCGCCAAACAAATGAGTGACCAGTGTAGCTAGCAGTACCAGCGGTGCCATTACTACCGGCACACCCTGTGTCGGCCTCATTATCTCCCGAAGAATGGTATCATTACCACCTGCAGCCGGCGCCCCGGCTTTTCGGTAAAGCCAGTATATTCCTATTCCCGCAAGCGGCAATAAATAGAGCAGCCCCTCGTTCTGCCACCTCACCTGCGTGACCCGATCGAGCATATACAGGAACATAGCCACCGACGTGCCCGTAGCAACTGCAATAACTGCAATCAGAACACACCATCGCCATATCATTCTGACTTTTTCAGGCATTTTATCTGTCGCTTCGATAACTGCACACAAGATACTTGTCCATTCATCAAAAAAAGAAAAGAAATAGCGCGCACAGATCAACTACGATGCCTTACCACTCGTGGCGACAGGCGCGAAACTTTACGTCGAAAGCAGATCATTTCGAACATTAACCAAAGAAAACTCTGCACCGGAAACCATCAACACGAGCCTACCTAACCTCCGATTCTCCATTCGATTAATCACCAATTAATAATTTTTGTTTAATATTCACAAACATTTGTTAAACAAAATAAACGATGATTTTCGAGGGATTTTTGTTTAATACTTTTGGCGAAAACATAAACAAAATGAAAAAACAACTTCTTTTAGCAACAGCTCTGGTAGCATCAATCGCTACAAACGCACAAACAGCACGGGTACAGGTGATCCACAATTGCGCCGACCTCGCCGCCGATTCAGTGGATGTGTATTTGGACAATGGCATTCTGCTCGACAACTTCGCATTCCGTACCGCAACGGGTTTCATCGATGCCCCTGCAGCAGGAACGCCGATCAGGCTGTCAGTAGCTCCCAAAAACAGTACGAGTGTAGCTGATACATTCTACAGCGTATCCGTAACGCTCGACCCTGCAAAAAAATATGTCCTGGTGGCAAACGGTATTGAAAGCGCTTCAGGATACACCCCGTCTTCATCCGCAGTGCCGTTCCGCCTGTCGGTATATGACGCAGCACGCGAAGCAGCATCAATGTCATCCAACACAGACCTTCTTGTGGTGCATGGTTCTACCGACGCCCCTGTGGTAGATGTACGCGCAGGCAACTCTGTACTGGTCAATGATATTCCTTTTGGAAGTTTCAACAGCACAGGCTATTTGTCTCTCCCAACCGCTAATTATATCATTGATATAACCACTGCCACCGGCACAGTAGTAAAACGTTACTCTGCCCCTCTTTCTACACTTGGCCTAACAGGCGCCTCAGCAACGATCGTGGCATCCGGGTTCCTAAACCCTGCGGTAAACAGTAGCGGCCCGGCATTTGGCCTGTGGGCGGCTCCTGCTGCCGGCGGTGCGCTCATCCCACTCGACGAAACTGCTAGGGTGCAGGTGATACACAACTGTGCCGATGCTGTCGCCGACAGCGTAGATGTGTACCTGAATAGCACTCTCCTATTCAATAATTTCGCATTCCGCACTGCTTCAGAATTCGTAAATGCACCGGTAGGTGTACCCGTGACGCTTGGCGTAGCTCCCAAAAACAGCACGAGCGTAGCAGACACTATTTACAGCCTTACTACTACGCTCACATCTGACAAACGTTACATTATAGTGGCCAACGGAATTGTGAGCCCAACCGGATACACTCCATCAGCAGCGGCTGCTCCCTTCCGTCTCAGCATATACGACCAGGGTCGTGAGATCTCTACTTCAGCATCAGACAGTACTGACATTCTGGTTGTCCACGGTAGCACTGATGCCCCGGCCGTCGACGTGAACGCCGGTTCAGCTACACTGGTAAACGATATTGCTTTCGGCGATTTTGCCAGCGGAGGATATGTAAAAGTAAAAACTAGCAACTACACTCTTGATCTGCTCAATGCAGCGGCAACAACAATACTCAAGCGCTACAGCGCTCCACTCACCACGCTTGGCCTGGATGGCGACGCCATCACGGTGGTAGCTTCTGGCTTCCTGTCACCGGCTGCTAATAGCAACGGTCCTGCTTTCGGCCTGTGGGTGGCACTTGCTTCTGGTGGCGCTATGATCCCATTGCCAACCAGCACCGCATCAGTAACCGGAATTGCGGCTAACAGGAACCTCGATATCTTCCCTAATCCAACAACCGGCATGCTGAACTTCAACAACAAGGGCGGCGAAACAATGAAGAAGGTAACAATGATCTCTGTAACTGGCGCGGTAGTTGCAGAAATGTCGGACGTAGTACGTGGCTCATTCGACACCACGCCACTTGCCAAAGGAGTATACATCCTGCAGGCAGTAGATCAGGAAGGCAATGCTTCAGTATATAGCATACTGAAACAATAATAGGATTTATAAGTGACAACAACTTGATAAGCGAGGCTGTCTGGTATCAGGCAGCCTCGCTTATATCTTTCTGAGAATAGACACCCCCGTCACGATCTTGCCTTAATTATTGACCGTAGGCTCACCACGTGCGACAGTAGCACCACCGGAACAAGAAATGCCGGCAGAAGATTGAACGGGAAATAGCCGATAGCCACATTCGGCAGATCGAACGCAATAAGCTGAAAAGGTGTTGGCGCGGCCAAAACGGCATTTATCACAATGTTCGCCAGCAACAGCAAGCAGCATGCATTCCACAACAACATAGCTTTGGGCCCGGCCACCTTACGCACGTACACCAGATAATAGACCACGGGGGCAGTAAGTCCGCAAATAATGTCAAAATTTCTCCCTTCAAAGGTCATCACCTGTGGCACCAAACCTGCCTGCCACAACCATAGCAGGCAGAACTCTACGGGCACCCTCACCGTCTGCAGCAACAACAACGACCTTTCATTCATACCATCAAAAACCATTCGGCCCCTTGCAGTTAGCGCGCCTACGGCTATCAGTATCATTGGTGGCGCTACCATCAGCAAAAAGCGCGGTGGCACACTACTGAAATCAGTATAGAATCCCGACAGGCCCAGGCCGGTCTGCAACACAAGCCACCCGGCTATAGCAAGTACCCATCGCCTGTCGAACCTTACAGAGTACAGCAGCATAAAAGCGGCAAAGATCACTGCAGCAGCAAAAACCTCATAAACATAAAATGGAAGGGAAACCATAAGAAAGCGATTTTCAGATGTTCACTATGGCAGAAAATAGCTATAACCTATTCCCACCGTTTACGCTGCAAAGGAACGATCTGAAAATGACCGAACACTTGCCAAATGACAAGAACCCAACTGCCATTTGACAAAAATTGCTATCTACTTCTTGTTTGCCAGGTCCCGTCTTATCCTGCTTAGCGATGTATCTGTCACACCAAGGAACGAGGCGATGTGCCGCAACTGTGCATGCTGCATCAATCCTGCATCGCGTTCCACTAGCTGCTTATATCTATCCTCAGCCGACAGATTGATGTGCGCCAGCTTCTGCTCTTGTGCTATCACCACCTCCCGTACAAGTATTGCCCTGCCAAACTCCCGGAACTCGGGCATTTCATGAAACAATTTATTCAGCTGCTCCAGCGTCAGCATATATCCCCGGCATTCAGAAATAGCCACAATATTCTCTGTTGATGGCACCCTGCCGAAAAACGATGCAGCATCCAGCACGGCTCTTGGCCCCGCAAAAAAATTGGTGGTCACCTCATCGCCCTGCTCATCAAACGTATAACCCCGCATATAGCCATCTAGTAGCAAATAATAATTAATCAACCTACCCTGTTTCAGTACCCACTCACCTTTACATATCGGCACCTCCTGAAACACCTCCAGAATGCGCTGCAACTGTTCATCAGTTACCGGCATCTGCGGCAACATTTTCCTCATCAAATTTGCTAAGACCAGTTTCAGTTCCATTTTCAATCATTATTCATACCTACTTCCTCAATATCTTCTCCATTGCCTTTCCCTTGGCCAACTCGTCTATCAGTTTATCCAGATAGCGCATTTTGCGTATCAGCTCGTCTTCTATTTCCTCCACCCTATACCCACATATCACTCCTGTTATTTTATCTACGTTAGGGTTCAGCATAGGTGCCTCTGCAAAAAACGTCTCAAAATCCGTTTTCCGGTCTATCTGGTCTTTAAGCGATCCTTCATCATACCCCGTCAACCAATAAATGATGGCGTCCACCTCTTCCTTGGTCCGGCCCTTCGCCTCGGCCTTTTTAATATAGAGCGGGTAAACGCTCGCAAATACCAGCTTGTATACTCGTTCCTTCTTCATCTTTCTGGTCCGCTGTTTGTATTATTGACGGAGGTTGTACATAAATTTAGAAAAAATGCAACGAAACAACTGTACTCAACAGGCACCGAACACCATTGATGCAACATTTTGAACAGTGAATCAGAACTCAATTAAGTCATATTTTTTCACACTACTACTGGCGCTCATCTGCGCACGCGGCGGGGCGCAGACCATAGCCGGCGGCGATGCAGACAAACATGGATGTCGCGTATCCGCAGGATACACATGGTCCGTCCTGCGGGCAGAATGTATCCGCGTTTGGGAAACAGGCACCCGATTGCGCCCAACCGACAGTACCGCCACCTCCGATGCGTTCGTGGTCTTTGCAACCGACAGTACAAAAGCCGAGATATGGGCAGCCAATACATATGCTGTTTTGACACGCACAAGAAAGGGTTCCGATACCTTCACAGACAAAGCCTACAGGCTCGTCACCCGAAAACAACTGAAACTCTATAAAGGCTGGAAATTGATATTCTTATCCAGGTAACCCAACACTACAGGTGGTGATGTAGGTACATTCCCATTAGCTAATGCGACACTACCTTAAGCCCGATGATAGAACCGATAAGGGTGGTCATAAAAAGCAACCGCAGGAACGTGGCCGGTTCTTTAAACACCAGTATACCAACCAACACAGTACCCACTGCACCTATGCCCGTCCATACAGCATAGGCAGTTCCTATTGGCAGCGACTGTGTGGCCTTTATCAGCAACCCCATACTCAGGCTCAGCATCACCAGAAAGCCGGCATACCATAGGTACATTTCTGTTCCGGTTGCCTCCTTAGCCTTACCCAGACATAACGCAAACGCCACTTCACAAAACCCACCAATGATCAGTAATAACCACGCCATAGTTCAGCAATAATAGCACTTTTGTCAATCTGCTTGTCATACATACCACCAGCACAAAAAATGCCACTGACCTCGTTTGCAACGCTGATCCTATTTTGCGGCGAAGGCAACAAGCCACTTGCAATAGCAATTACTTACCGGCAACCCGGTAAGGAAATGAATGATAGATGTGCCTGCGGGCAAATCGGCCAAGCGCAGGGGCATTCACCATCTTCACATACAACGCCTTGGGAATACCAAACCACTCATAGCTGCTCTGATCTGCAAAGTTGATCTGCAAAGTTTCGTCCTTGTAGTCAAAATCGGTGATACCTGCAGAAGTGATCGTTTGATTGAACGCATCCGCAGTCACCGCCCTTGTCTCCGGTGCAATGCTCACCAGAAAGTGGTACGCCTCAATTATGTGTCTGCTTTTTGCCTCACATAGGTCTTTCTCCACCTGATCCGTAAACTTATCAGGGTGCCATTCTTTCATCAGGTTCCTGTACACTGTTTTCAAAGCCAATAAAGTGGCATGCTCATTCACACCCAATAACTTCCTGTATCCTATTATCTTTTTCATTTTCAATTTGTTTGTGGCGCCGGATCCCGCATCGAGCCTCCTGCATCACGTTTGCAAAACAAAAAACGGGACGCTTTCCGCGCCCCGTTCTCGCTTTTTATGTTTTAGTAGTCCCAACTGGAATATTCTCGAACCATTTCATTGAGGATTTGAAAAAACTTGTAGATGTTTTTCAGCTTCTATCAATAATTGATAGAAATTCAATGTGAGTATCTCAATAGAACCTCAATTTTATTTTGCCCCCTTTAAAATACAAGCAGCTATAAAAACATTGGTAATACGCAAATTGAGACTATCTTACCTCCAAAATCCTATACTTACTTTTAATCCAACTGACGCAAACCGGTCAATGTATGTAGAAACACTTGGCGTAGTAGAGTTTTTATTTTTACCTGCAAGCACTTCAACCTCTTGAGAATGCGCACGAAAAAGTTGTTTTAGTAGTATCATGTTTAGATCAACAGACAGGTACTTTATGTATCGTTTATTGTATGAACGCTCTATGCCAAGTGCGAACTGAGGCAACAAGTTATAGGAGATCACTTTCTCCAACCCGCCGTTTGGTCTGCTGGGCTTACCGATATTAACTTCGTATAAATAAATGAATTCACCTGTGTAGACATTGCCGGTATCAGGATAAAAGTAAAGTAGCCCCGCCCCACTCCTTTCTTTGGTCGTAAACCTCTTTTGCACTACCCCTGCTTTAAAGGTGAGGGAATGATTTTTATTTATAGATTTGCTATACCCTATCATCAATTCGGGATCTATAGACTGCATCCTCAGTTTTAAGATAGTAGATATTGTTTCATTTGTGATACTGGTCGGATCATATTCTTTTGTATTCCTTGTTATCGATATATCATGGTCTCTCTGGCTTACCCCAACGCCCACCATCATTATCAAACCATATTTAGTTATTCGCATATATCCTATCGATACACTTTGCCCTATAGTGTTTTTTGCTTGTATAAGATTTGGTAGATCACTGCTGTTGTCGACATTCAACTTGTTGAAATTGTATTGAGCCATTCCAGATATATACAAGCGATTGCAAATCGTAGAATCACTCCCAAAAGCAACCAATGGAAGCGCAACTATAAATACAAATAAATAATTACACATTTATAGAGTCGATGTTTAGCCAGCATTATTCACAAATTTTAAAAAAAATAGGCCCAAAACTGCCTGAAACCATTACTATATCGAATTTTAAACGTTTAACGTCATTCACTCAAAATGCCGACTTTGAGCAATTTTATGAATAATTAAGGTTAAATATTAATATATGATCCATAACAATTAATTTGACTTAAATTCCACTGACTTCTCTAGGGTGACCACCTACAGAGTCGCATGGCTTAACAAACAGCTCCACTCTTATATCACCTTTCCCATCTGTATTATGCATTTCATGGGCAGACTTTAAATAGCGCCAACCCCTTAGATCACCAGTTTGGCGTACAATAGCTTCTTTTGCCCACCATGGCATTGTTGATGCACTATCTGTGCCATCAGGTGCGCACCTGTAGGGGTTTTTTTCAGTCTTCCCCCAAAAAATGGTATATTCCGCTAAGAGTCTTATTGCACCATCGTAGGGTCTCCATTTCCATTCTCCCCAACCTCTGGCATTATCCCAATGGAAGGCTTCAGTTACTGCAAAAACTCGTTGCCTTGATGCCCCCCACGGGCGATAGCATCCCGAAGAGCATCGAATAGCACGGTTCCCTGCCGGCCTGTGTCCCCATGTTTGTATCCGCCACCCCTCAAATGTAGAGCACTGAATAGGCACTTCGATTGGTACATTCGATATTCCTATCGGATCACCAGTAGGTGTATAAAATTTCACTACAATATTGTACGTCCCATCATGCGCATATGTGTGAGAATAAGAATTGCCAGACCCTACTGTTCCAATTTCTGTAACGACAGTACCGTCACCCCAATCTATAATAAATTTGGCTCCTACAACGTATGAATTAGTTACTTTATCAAACAATGCTACATTTGGTAATGTTATTTTTTTATAGTTGCCATTACAATCCGGTGCCGTAGGAGAATCAATCTCACGTACATAATCAGCTCTTGCAGTTACTTTTGCAGAACCGCTTATTCTAATACCTTTTACTCCACCACCACGTGGGGGTGGAGTGGGGTCAAACTGTCCGGGCGTTGAAGTAGGTTGGTCAAAATCATGTGACAATGGACCACCAAACCAGCTTGGTGCTGGATTGGGATCAAACTGTCCGGGGGTGGAAGTAGTACCGTCAAAATCGCGAGAGATTGGGCCTTCAAACGAAGTTGGTATCGGATTTGGATCAAACTGTCCGGGATATGAAGTAGTCTCTTCAAAATCATGTGAAAGAGAACCCCTAATTAATTTGCTTGTGTCAGTTTGCGTGACAAATGCCATATTATATGACTGTTCACCGGATTTTGAAGGATACTTTAATACGGATAGTTTTTTGTCACCTACTTCCACTTCAAGATTAGGGTTAAGTATACTTTTGGTTATAATATCATGAATGAAGTGCTTGACTGGGATATCCTCCAACCTATCCCATCCGATTTCGCTTAAACGACGAAAGGATTTTTCCGTTACGTTTCTTAATGAGGTAAAACCAATTTTGTTTTCTATAGCTTCTAGTATATCATCTGGGCCTTGGGACATCTCACTCCTATTACTATTTGGAGGGACGACAATAGCCTTTTCGAGATATTGTTGGTAACTGTCAATGTGAGCCTCATCTCTAAATGCAAGAGTGTTATTTTTTACAACGGGCCAATCATAATAGCCAGAAGCAAACGCACTCATGCTTTCTGTGTAGGGAGGAGTATAATTGTAATTTAAATAACCTTCATTTCGATTGTTATTGTCAGATCCTGAAAAGCTAGCTATTAACGCATGGTTAACTTCGCTTGTAAATTCATTTCCGTCAGGACCGGTGAGTAAGTTTGACACAATATCACGGTTTACCGTTTCATCGCAGCGACATGATTTTCCCTCATTAATGTTTTTGTTTTCCATATTTTAAGTTGCTTCTAAAGGAAGTCGTAGCTTTAATATAGTCAGTAATAATAGTAGACGAAATGATATAGCGTTTATATTGGATAACTCCATTCTTCGCCCTCAATTGTAACTCCGAATTTTTCATTGTTTTGCGTACTCAACCCAATAATGTACCCCGGTTGCAGGTAAAAGTTCAAATCAACTATGTTCTTGAACGATGGCTCAAACGCTGATTGTGTCGTTTGAGGTACTCGTATTTCCTTCATCAGAAAGTACGTGGTGCCTCCGTCATTACTTACAAAAACGCGTATCATTCCATTTATACTGGTACTCTGTAAAGCCTTTACCGTCAATGTTTTTACAAATGTACCGTTACTACTTGGCGAATTTGATGCAGTGAATACCGGTACGATTGTACCAGTCCCATTAAGGTTAGAATTGGCAGTACTCACTAATTCAACGCCTGTCACTGCCGATATTTGCTTAAAGTTACAACAGTCGGTTGGAATAGGTGAGGGGTACTCCCAATCAAGTCCGTCAACAATAAAATTGAATGAATCACTATTTTGAATAGAAGCGACCAAACTATCGCTAGCTTGCAATTTTAAGTCTCCAAGCAATGTTGTTTCAAACATAGGTAACACAGGATTTGGTGTTGGTGTATTTGAAAGCGTTGGCATTACTGGTACTGGCAGTTCTTTGTACAAAATCGTACGTGTCGGGTTTGACTTCTGGATATACAGCCTTACCATTCCGGTGGTTGTAGCAGCGGTAGCCTTGATTGTTACCGATTTTACAATAGTACCCGACTGTGCGGCTGTGATTAACGTTACAATAGAACCGCTACCGTCAAGGTTTGAGTTACCAGTTTTGTGGTTGACAAAACCATTGTTAGCAGTCTGTTTTGAGTAATCTTGACAACAATTTTTTTGGCACATAAATATTTGATTTAAGAGTTTGAAAAAATAAAGTCCGCAACCAATTGTTGAATAAGCACTATTCTAAGGTAATAAGAAAATCAATATGCCAGTCAATTTTTTATCTTTTTTATTCATTGATTTATGGAGATTTTTTTTTGGTTTTCCGTGAGCATCATAACGCAATATTAACTAGTTGCTATATCGCCCATTTATTTAAATGCGTTTCAGTTCATGATTCTTCCAGATGTTACATAGAGCGGGTACATGGAAGCAATCGTAGCCTAGTACTGACTTGCCGCAAGTTCTGCAGTTTTACAGTTCACTTTGAGAGTGCAATTATCCCCGTGTAAAGAGGTTGATGCATAGTATTGCGGTTTTGACGAATTTTGTTCGACTTGTATTAAAGTACATAATTTTCACTAACGGCTGAGACCAACAAATTCAAATCTAACTCGATTGCAAATATTTTTGTCATATAGGTCATTTTCATATATTTGCAGGTGGCTCTTCACTCTTTCTTATGCCGTGTTCAACTTCTTTTTAATAATTTCGCAATATGGAAAATCAAAACCAACTTAACCCTCACCGGGAAGAATTTGCTATCTACTGGTAAAGAAATTTTGGAATGACTATCTGGAGGTGCTATCCCGTTATACTCACGCCGACAAAATTGAAATAACTGAGCATCTCATGCTTATTTTCCACATTACCCTCAATTATTCTTCTTTGTAGACAATTGTGCAAGAATTATAAAATAAATAATCATATCGAATCTCAATTTTTTTCAACAAGGACTGATCTATATCACGGCTACTTAAAAGTCTAGTTTTGTCAATCACGTACAAAATAAGAACTCCTGATTCTATATTTTTATCCCAAAATGGCTTGTTACAATATTTGGGACCCCTGAAAAAGGTTTTTTCAAATGGAGACACATAAGTCATATAAAATGTATCATTGTGAAAGTCGACAGAATTTACCCATAGGGAATCAAATATATTAAGTAGATGCACACTTGTATCGTTGGGTTTCGTATTAATATAGAACAGCAAATTCTTGTTTGTTGTATTTGTTAATTTGATAAGGTCGTGGTTTGGAGGAGTATGCAAGCAAGAAAAGCGACTAAATACGAAAGAAATCGCCATTAACAAAACACAGACTGCACTATAACTATAATTTATTTTTCTTTTCATTATGAGATAATTTAGTGTTCTTTATTTTTTCCAATCGGCCCAGTTATTTGCCCAACTTTCCGTGTAAAAATTAAAGTATGTATCATAGTCTACATCTTTGGCATTTTTACCGTGCTTTTTCTTAATTGGGTTTATGATATTATCTTTTATGAACGTTTTTATAGTGAAATACCAAGCATGTAATAAACTAGGTATAGCTATAACAAAAAGGTAAAGAGGGCCTAAAACTCTACTTTGATGGTAATGCCCGCTTTCATGTTTTGTATCAATATCTCCACCCATTTCAAAGGAACCTAAAGTCAACGCAAACGGATCTGGTACACTACCCAATTTTTAATGGTTTGTTTGCTAACGCACTTGCGGTCAATAAAATCAATAATAAGACAAGTAGTGAGAATACAATAATAATTAAGGCAATCGAAATATAAGCTGTTGCTTTTGAAGAAATGAAACTATAGGACAGACTTATTTCTCTTATTTTTTCTTCTGTGTAATGTATTTTAATTTTATGTAGTATAAAATAATGCAATGCAACAATTTGCAAGATTCCGAGTGATATACCAAAAACGGGATGGCCAAAACTAAATAAGAATTTTCGATATGGTACAATTTTAAATAGCACAATCGAAAACACCATCGCGAATATTAGTGCTAAAGAACTTGAAAACGAATCCCTAGTTAGCTTTTCAAGACTATCATGGGGTCTAGCCCCATCCTGACCTTGAAATTTAATACACATGTAGAGTAGATAAGCATAAATATCAAAAATATCCATAAAATTTAAATTTTATTTAATAAATTATTTACCATCAATTTTATCATTTATATAATCACCTTTAAATATTTTTATAAGCCCCCAAGCTGCACCGAGAATAGCAACAGCGGTAAGTGCCCAACCTGTAAAAATAAAAGCAGATGCTAATAGAAAAATATCAATTAAAGTATTTACAATTGTTGATTTCTTGATTGTACCTGTTTCAATTAACTCACTTGTTACTTGAATCAAATCAATGATAACACTGATTTTGCCGAGTGTTTTGCCGAGAGCTTCTGATCCTTTTGCTAAATCATTTATCGTCTGCGTGAGATATGAACCCGTACTGTAAACATAACCTATATGTCCAATAAAATCGGATACTGGTGCTTCCTTTGGCTTCGGAGGAATAGATGCTTTTCGTTTAGCTGTAATTGTTACTCCTTTTAGCCTTCCTCCGTAAAACACTCCCTTACCTAACTTCAACAACCATTTACCAATTCCTTTTTTAGGTTCAGGCTGTTCACCCGATGGATCTACATATTTTACTGGGTTTGAATGACAATAGTCATAATAACTTGCAGTTAGTCGCAGGAAAGAATTTGATTTTACTACACCATCTTTATATGAAATTGGCTTAATAAATAAATGCAATTCATTAAATATGGGGTCAGTCGACGACCATCTGGCAAGCCAAGGAGCATAATACCTTGCTCCATGATAGTTCAATCCAGTTTCTTCGTCTCGTTCTTTTCCAGTGTACCGATATCTTTTCATAGAACATTCAGCAACATTTCTGCCACCTTGAAAGCTAGTGCTGCCATATGGATAATATTCTTCGTAGGTAATTACCGCTGCATTTTCATCCAGCTCTAAAGAAGCAGTATTAATATTATTGCTGAACTGATAGTGTAATAATTGTGACTCCCCAGTACTTAGCGTATCGACAGTTGGTGTGTTTATTAGCGCAATGCGCCTCTGGTCATCTTCAACGTGTAATGTTTCACGTTCCAAGACAACCGTGTTGGTTCCCGTATCTATCTTTTGATATACCTCCCAATCGCCCACGTATTTCCTGACCTGCCTGATAGCAGCGGAGATATTGGTGATTACCTTCTTCACCCGCTGTCCGTCATGATCGTATTGATAATAGGCTGTTTGGCTGCTATTTATTTCTACTTGCTCCAGCCTGTTCTCCTCATTGTAGGTCATTGAAAGCAGGTGGTTCATCCCATCCACCATGTTGCCTCGGCTATCGTAGGTATAGGACTCAGCACTAGTTCCGTCACTACCTATGCTGCTTTCCATAAGTTGGTTAGTAGTGCCGCCAATAACAAAATTCCTTGTCCAGTTACCCGTTCCGCCTGTAGTAGTATGCTTCATTTGCAGCATATTACCTACCTCGTCATATTTGTAGTACTGTACGTACCTGCGCATTGCAGATGCATCAGTAGGTAATGGAGCCTTGCCCATTCGGCTGCTATCATTATAGCTGACAGGCGTATTGCTACCTGCATGTTCCCGCCCTTCGCATCTGATCAACCTGTATAGCGCATCGTACGTATAATCGTTTTTGGGGTCTGCTACGGTGTTATCATAAAACACGGTTTGCTGCGCATCATCGGTTTGCAGGGTGATGTTTCCAACAGGGTCATACCAGTAGTTCAGGTCTTGCAGAATGGCACTATCGCTGTTCCGGGTTGTCCTGATCCTTGTTACCCTGAAGCTATCAGGGTCATAAGCATAAGTTGTAGTTGCGCCATTTTCGAACTTTACCTTCAACCTCTGTCCTTTGGCATTGTAATACACCTCATTAATAATGTCAGTATCAAGGCTATGCACATTATCTACCCGCACAGTAAATAGCAAACCCGTCCGCTCGTATGTATAAGTAGTAACTCCACCGTCTGGTGTGGTTTTAGTCAGTACCCGTTCAAAAGCATCATAAGTTGTTTGTGTGGTATAGTCCATACTTTCCAGCACAACACTTCCAATTGATGTCCAATCAGGATGCTTTGTAAAGTCCTCGACATATGTACGTATTACTGAAAGTGCCTTTTGACCAAAATCATAATCAGTATACTCCAGCAAGCCTGCGCCATCATAAATTTTATGTATCTGTCCTCTCAAGTTGTGCAACGTATCGTCCGTAACTCCCTCGCCATATTGAGTTACTTCCAGCACTTTGGTACTCCCCCCATCTGGTGTCACTTCTTTTGTAAGCTTGCGGCGTAGCGCATCATAGCTAAAACGAAACTGTCTCTCGTCGGCATCCCAGCCATATAAGGGATGACCCATAGCGTCCGACAGGATATGCTGCAAGCCACTGTCCATGCTATTTTGCCGCACTACCGCCTTGAGCAGGCTGTAGCTATAGATTTGCGGAGTGAGCAAACGTGCATCATGGATTGCTGACCTTTCTCCACGGATATCCAGTTCCGTCCAGCTCGGATAATAAAAATCTGTCCATGTCGTCGGGTCAGGATAACGGTCGTGCAGGATCGTATAAAATTCACGCCCAAGCGTATCCAAATGGCTTACAGTTGGTGTGTTATAGTGTTTGTGTGCCTTGTTGGCAGCATCTTGTTGTTCCGTAGTTCCGGCCAGGGATGCTATGTACCATGCGCTATCATCCACGGTATCATTCGCATCATACTGCGCCATTTTCCATGCATCCCACTCGGTTTTGCTGAACGTGCCATCAGGCATATCCGTCCGCTTCACCCTGCCAAGGGCATCATAATGTAGCTTCGGGCTTACGCCATGTGTAGCGGCATATTCAGCAAGATCGAACAATGGTGTATCGGTAAAGTAAGGCTCATACTGCATCACCTCCTTGCCCTTATTATTGTAGATCACCTTGCCGCTGCCTATCCAGCGCACATCTGTGCTGCCTTCGGCTGGTGCTGCCTGCACTTTTTTCATTGCTATTCGCCCCATTCCGTCTGTGTAAGTGAGGTTCACCAGCATTGGGCTTACCTCCATATCGCTGTAGTGCCGCTCACGGGCGATCATGCCCACAGCTACCGGGCTGGCGGAAAGGTCGTATACACACCGCCATGTGGCTCCCTTCAGTAAGTCGGCCGCCACGCTCTCAGGATCGGTAAAAAACGCTGCTTGATTAGCTAAATCGGTAACATCATCAGGATCAATACCTGCCAGTGTGTCTCCTTTGCTGCTGCCATCCTTTTCCATCATTGCGGCAGCCACCGGCATACCTAATGTATCATATAAAATATGCCCTTCGTTATTGTTAATATCTTTGATGCGAGTGGGCTGAAGGTTGTACCAGTTGTAGGTATTGACCGTAGTCACATTGCCTACCGCATCGGTAGTGGTGTGGGGCAGCAGGTAGTAATTGGTTCCGCTGTTATTCCAGTAGGTTATGGCGGTAGCATTGCCCCATGGGTCATAAAATGTGGCCTGCGTGTAAAAATGTGTGGTGTCAGTATCTTGGGTGCCGCCCGGCAGCCACCATTTTGTCATATCGGTGCTGCCAAAACCCGGGATAGTGTCCTCACGCAGATAGCCACCGACACTTAGCATGGCTCCTGTCACCCGCCCGTCATAATAATCAGCGTGGGTAAGTATACCATCGGTAAACGCCAGCGTGTATTGCGTATAAGGCAATGCAAGCGAAGCTATTGTACCTAAAGCCAGCGGTCCAGTACAATTGTTGTCCTCGAAAAGGGTACGGGTATGGTTAACAGGCCGTATCTCGGCTGCTGTTGAAGTCGTATCTGTATAGGCTATCTCCGTAGCACCAGCAATAGCCGTATTTAATGATTCACATGTCCATAACGGGTCTGTCGTGGATACGCCTGTCAACTCATAAGTGATCGCCTCATATGCTACACGCAGGTGGTAACCACCAGTAATTACATCATTGGTATATTGATTGATGGTATAGGTAGCCAACATTTTCTGCTGTATCTCAGCCACTTTAACTGGTGTACCTGCTAGTATGCTTACCCTTGGGTATGCTATGGTAGCGGAACGAAGCACATTACCCAACTCATCCACTTCCAGCGTAAGCTGGTGCGCCACCCTTGGGTCTGCCACGTCCCGCTCCGCACTCCATGATAAACTCTCCCGTTGGTAGCTGATAAAGCTGGCGTATCTGTTGTCAGATAACGGCTGTATTTTCTTAACTGCATAGGCATTGGTTGTCACAGCATAGGGCACTCCAGCCAGCGATGAACCGTCCATGCCATATACCTCTTGCCGTAGCGGCTGCCCCTTTAACGCTCTGTAGGCTTCCCGCTGCTCCTGTGGGTTGAGCGGGTCTGACAACCACGGGGCTTTAGGTAGCTCTGCCCATGTGGTTGGGTAATACTCTGTCTCAAAAGCCTCATGGAGCGTTCTGTCCCGCATCCATGCACCCGTATGATACCATGTTTTGGTAAGTACAGGGTACTGGTCGAGGGATGTAGTCTCATCAATGACTGCCTTATCGGTGTCTATTGTCTCCACCCTGCCAAAGCCACGAAATTCCCGCTCCTCGTGGTCATAATAACCATGGTGATAGCTGAACAGCTGGGTGTATTG
>JACCEA010678128.1_pt1 | contig 23833 bp, 17 predicted proteins | sample 7449851 | NCBI WGS metagenome assembly JACCEA01 (sample SAMN15323453, study PRJNA562643) | freshwater metagenome | isolation source: river surface water | place: USA:Blue River Watershed | collected 2017-08-18 | reverse complement strand
CTGCCGGTAATGCGTAGTCATCTGCGCTTGAATCCTTTGGTGTGAGAGCCTGGATTCTACCGGTGGCTGGCTCTCTGCCTCTCGTTTCAAGCGTTGCAGTTATTCTATGAATTCAGGAACAAATTCCAAAGAAACGCTTTCCAAGGTTTCCGACAACATCTCCGAGATGAATAAGCAATAATGAAACACAAATAGTAGTTGCCGTCTTCATGGTACATGTGTGCATCAATGGCGTTTTCAATCAATATGCCTTGATCGTCAAATGGACCGACAGGGCTGTTCGACGTGGCAATACCGATATTCATTTCATTGGAATAGTACATATAAAAAATCTTTGATACCGGGTCATAAAATACATCCGGTGCCCAGAGTGTTATCGAATTGGATTTGAATATGTTTTTAACATTGCTCCACGAATACATGTCATCGGATACATATACGTCGTAGTGATCCGACCCGGCACTCATGCTTCCGTCAAGGTAGGTTCCGTACAGATAGTACTTGCCCTGATGGCGAATCATGTGTGGGTCGGCCAGATTATCCGAACGAAGGATCGGATTGCTGTCCTTTTGTGCTGCTTGCTCGGTGGCCATTATGGTTCCGCAGAACGCAATCGTTGTGATAAATGCCAGATATAGAAATTTATTATTCATATTATTTCCTGTCAGAACTTATGGGGTGACCAAGTAGCTTGATGAGTCATATTAAAATATTAAACCCCGCGATTGATCAGAAATTTGTGGAAAACGCTGGCGCCGTTTTCCACCCTACGTGGCTGGATAATATGATCCTCTCCCACAGCCCCTCTCCCATAAGTGGGCGAGGGGAGTCATCCACTCATTTCCCGTTTGGGCTGTATTCGCGGGCGATATTGCCGGCAAGTTGCTGCTGGGTGAACCATACCGGCTTGGTTTTCATTTCGACAAACAGTGGCAGCTGGTCGGCGTAGTGCGGTGATTTCTCGTCGAGGGTGGCGCTGCCGAACTGGTGGATGCTCTCGCTGCTCAGTTTGCCTTGCTTGTCCCATTCCGCGAACAGGATGTAGGTGTCGCCGGCCACGGCCTTGAGCGTACCGTCGGGTAGGGCTTCGCCCCATACCGAGCGCAGGGTGTCCCAGGCGCCGTCGATGGCCAGATTCTGATTGCCGCGGATGATGCGGTTGACCTCACCCCATGACGGATCGAGCCGGCCGAAGTGCTGCTTGAGGGTGCTAGCGGCGTTGAGCAGGGATTCGCGCAGGTCCGGCACCGGCAGGTGGGTTTCTGTGGCGCGCACCACCGGGGTGGTGGCCAGCATGGCCAGCGCGGTGTGGCGGTTGGCGCGCTCGCTGCGGTAATCCCACTGGCTGAGCTGTGCCTGCGCGGCCTGCAGCTCGGCATCGTCGTTCGCTTTGAGGGCCAGCATCTGCTGCACGATATCGCTGGTCAGCGAGCGTTGGCTGTAGGTCAGGTCGTATTTGTACTGATGAAATTCCTCGCGGCTGATCGAGCGGTCGGCGCCGTAGGTTTCCTGCAAGCGCAGAGCGCGGTTGGTCATGTTGGTCTGGATGCCCATGCTCGCCGGGAAAGCGGCGGGTTGCAGGTCGTCGGCGGTTTCGCTGGCGTGGAAGGGCGTGGCATTGGCGTTGAACACCAGCCCGGACGGCGGGTTCCACAGTTGCGGGGCGCGCTCGGGCGGCAGGTAGCCTTGCCAGATCAGTTCGCTGCGGTCACCGGGTAACACAACGCTCCAGTCGGGGCCGGCGATGCGGTCGGGGAACATGCCGTTGTACAGGTAGCCGACGTTGCCGCTTTGATCGGCATAGAGGTAGTTGAGCGCGGGAATCGCCTGCAGCGCCATGGCGGCCTTCCACTCGTCCAGATTGCGCGCCTTGTTCAGCCGGTACACCTGCAGGCCGCCGCGCAGTTCATCCATGCCGGCGTAGCGCAGGGCAAAGTCGCCCTGTTCGGTGCGCAGCACCGGGCCGTGCTCGGAGCGCCAGACGGTTTTCGGCACTGGCAGCAGCAGCGGTCCCCAGAGTTTCACCCACAGCCAGGCGGTGGATTTGTGCAGGTCGCGCCACTGCCCGTCGAGGCGGTACTGGTCGGGGTTGTCCGGGTTGATGGTCAGTTCGTAGACATCTGCCAGATCCGGCGCGTTGACCGTGTTGGCCCAGCCCAGATGTGGGTTATGACCATGCAGCAGGAAGGGCGAGCCGGGGAAGAAACCGCCGGCCACGTGCCAGCCTTCGCCACTTTCCAGCACCGCTTCGTACCAGGCCACCGGGCCGGTGTAGGGCTGGTGCGAGTTGACCAGTAGGCGGGTAACGCCATCACTGGAACGGCCCGGTGCCACGGCCACGCCATTCGAGCCGGTGGGGGTCTTGACCAGCTTGGCCTGACCTTCAAAGACCTGTTTGAGGGTTTTATCCAGCCCGTAAAAGAACGGCATCTTGAACAGGAAACCGGCGGCCACATCCTGGCCGGTCATCGGCAGCGCCGAGGGTGCGACCTGCTCTGGATGTTGCGCAGCGTAGAGGTTCACGCCATCGGCGTAGGCCTGCATCACGGCGCGCACATCCTCGGGCAGGTCACGTTCATAGCGCGCCTCGACGGTCGGCCAGATGTTCAGCAGGCTGACCACGTAATCCCCCGGCGCGGCATCGGCGCCCTTGCTCATCGCCAGCTTGCCGCGGATCGCCAGCGTCACATCCTGAATGGTGGCGTAGTCGTCCTCGGCGTGGGCATAGCCGAGGCCGAAGGCCACGTCGCTGTCTTTGGCGCCGAAGATATGCGGCACGCCCCAGGTGTCGCGGGCGATGCGTACATCATGGGCTTTGGCGCGTTCAATCAGTTCGGCGCTGCTGACCCGCTCGCGCTGTTGCCAGAGGCTGGCGGCGAGCAGGGCGAGCACGGTCACGACCAGCAGAATGAGCAGGGCGCGGAGGGTGCGGAACAGGGCCGAGCGGGTCATGGAAAGCTCCGGAGCGGGTTGAATGTGTGGTTCAGCGTAGGGTGGGTAACCGCATAGCGTTACCCACCATCGGCATGGTCGGTGGAAAAGCCGCAGGCGGCGTTTTCCACCCTACGTGGTTCACGGGCCTAGCGCTATATTTCAGCCGCGTGCCGCGCTGACGCCTTCCATCGTGTGCGCCTGTCATTCGCATGTCATCTGGCATTGCTAAAAAGGCTGAAGTCTCCGGGAGGTCCTGCTCATGCTGATCTTGCTCAATTGGTTCCGCAAGCCGCCACGTCGCCAGTTTGTCCTGCTCGATGCCGACCGCCGTTGCCGGACAATGCGCTGCTGCGAGCATTGCCCGCCCAATGGAAATTGGGTTGAGGTCAGTGAATTTTGCCTGAGCTGGCTGGGTAAACCATTGCCACCGGCGGCAGAGTTGCAGCCGCCAGTATTTGCAGCGTCGCGTCGGAGCTGGCAGTTGGCGGGCTAGGCGATGATTGGTCGAGTCAAGCCTGCAGCCCCGGCTTATTGATTCCCTCTCCGACCCGTCGGACCGCCCAGCCCTCTCCCGCAGGCGGGAGAGGGGGTTAAATGCGTGCCGCGCTGACGCCTTCCAGTGTGGCGAATGAGGTGTCCTTGGCGGTGAGCAGAAAGTCGCGCATGAACGGCGCGTCGAGCATGTCGCTGCGGATGCCAGCGTACAAGGTGGCGTAGAGGGATTTCTCGCCGAGGCGTTTGGCCGTCACGTAGCCGCGCGAGCTGTATTCGTGCAGCGCCCAGTTTGGCAGGCAGCAGACGCCGCGCCCGCTGGCCACCAGTTGCATCATCATCATGGTCATTTCGGCGGTGCGTACCTGCGCCGGTTCGACATCGGCCGGCTCCAGAAAGCGGGTGAAAATGTCCAGCCGGTCGCGCTCGACCGGGTAGGTGATCAGGGTTTCCTTCTGCAGATCTTCCGCCACGACAAACGGCTTGCCGGCCAGCGGGTGCTGATTGGCCACCGCCAGCAGCGCTTCGTAGGTGAACAGTGGCACGTAGGTGATGCCGGCCAGTTCCACCGGGTCGGAGGTGACCACCAGATCCAGATCGCCACGGGCCAGCGCCGGCAGCGGGGCGAAGGAGAAACCCGAGGCCAGATCGAGTTCGACTTCCGGCCAGGCATCGCGGAACTGGTCGATGGTCGGCATCAGCCACTGGAAGCAGCTGTGGCATTCGATGGCCATATGCAGGCGGCCGGCGGTACCGCCACTCAGGCGCGCCAGATCGCGCTCGGCGCTGCGCAGTTGCGGCAGCAGGCTGTCGGCCAGTTGCAGCAGGCGCAGGCCGGCGCTGGTGAAACGCACCGGCTTGGTCTTGCGTACGAACAGTTGCATGCCGAGTTTGTCCTCCAGTTCCTTGAACTGGTGGGAGAGCGCGGACTGCGTCAGGTGCAGACGCTCGGCCGCTTCGACCAGGCTTTCCGATTCGCGCAGGGCGTGCAGGGTTTTCAGGTGGCGGATTTCCAGCATGGTGGCCTCCATAGAGTAACCGCAAGGATCGGTGCGGGTAGGAGCGAGCTTGCTCGCGATCGATTTCGCTTGAAAGCATCGCGAGCAAGCTCGCTCCTACCGGATCAGGCCGTAGGGTGGATAGGCGAAGCGTTATCCACCCTACGACTATCATGAGAAAAATTGTAGATCAAAACGAATATGTTGAGTTTGTCTCATGTGGTGTGTGCTGTCGACAATGCCGGCCATTCACCCACAAGGAGTTAGACCAATGGCATTGGCCCACAACCTCGGTTTTCCACGCATCGGCCGCGATCGCGAATTGAAGAAAGCCCTCGAAGCGCACTGGAAAGGCGATCTGGATACAGCCGGCTTGCGCAGCATTGGCCGTGAACTGCGCGCCGCGCACTGGCAGTTGCAGAAGGATGCCGGCATCGAGCTGCTGCCGGTGGGTGATTTCGCCTGGTACGACCAGGTGCTGACGCACTCGCTGATGTTCGGCGTGATCCCCGCGCGCTTTCGCCCGCAGGATGGCCAGCCGACGCTGGACACCCTGTTCGCCATGGCGCGGGGCGTCAGTGCCGGTTGTTGCGGTGCGCATGCTCAGCCTGCTGCTGCACAAGAGTTAACCAAGTGGTTCGACAGCAACTACCACTATCTGGTGCCGGAACTGACGGTCGATCAACACTTTCAGTTGAGCTGGACGCAACTGTTCGAAGAAGTGGAAGAGGGCCATGCGCTCGGCCACCGGCTCAAGCCGGTACTGATCGGTCCGCTGACTTACCTGTGGCTGGGCAAGGTCAAGGGCGCGGCCTTCGACAAGCTCGATCTGCTGGAGCGCCTGTTGCCGCTGTACGACCAGATCCTCCAGCGCCTCGCCGAACAGGGCATCGAGTGGGTGCAGATCGATGAACCGATCCTCGCGCTGGACTTGCCGCAGGACTGGAAGAATGCCTTCGAGCGCGCTTACAACATCTTGCAGCGGGCGCCGTGCCGGAAGCTGATTGCCACCTACTTCGGCGCGCTGGAGGACAACCTCGGGCTGGCGGCGAACCTGCCGGTGGACGGGCTGCACATTGATCTGGTGCGCGCGCCGGAGCAGTTCCCGCTGATCCTCGATCGTCTGCCGGCGTACAAGGTGCTGTCGCTGGGGGTGGTCAACGGGCGCAATGTCTGGCGCACTGATCTGGCGGCGGTGCTGGAGGTGTTGCAGCAGGCGGCCGAGCGGCTGGGTAGTCGCCTGTGGGTGGCGCCGAGCTGCTCGCTGTTGCACTGCCCGGTGGATCTTGAGCGCGAAGACCAGCTGGATGGCGAGCTGAAAAGCTGGCTGGCGTTTGCCGTGCAGAAGTGCGCCGAGGTGGCGCTACTGACGCAGGCACTGAATGATCCGCAGGCGTCTGTGGTGCAGGCTGCGCTGGCTGCCAGCAGCGCAGTGCAGGCTGCTCGGCGCAGCTCTTCACGGATTCACAAGCCCGCGGTGCAGGCGCGACTGGCGGCGGTCACGGCGCAGGACAGTCAGCGTCAGTCGCCGTTCGTGCAGCGCATCGAGCAGCAGCGCGCACACCTGCAATTGCCGGCCTTTCCGACCACCACCATCGGTTCCTTTCCGCAAACCGCAGGGATTCGTCTGGCGCGTCAGGCCTTCAAGGCCGGCAAGCTGAGTCAGGCCGATTACACCGAGGCCATGCACAGCGAAATCCGCCATGCCGTGCAGATACAGGAACAGCTCGGGCTGGATGTGCTGGTGCACGGCGAGGCCGAGCGCAACGATATGGTCGAGTACTTTGCCGAGCAGCTCGATGGCTACCTGTTCACCCGCTTCGGCTGGGTGCAGAGCTACGGGTCGCGCTGCGTCAAACCGGCGGTGATTTATGGTGATCTGAGTCGTCCGCAAGCGATGACGGTGGAGTGGATCAGTTATGCGCAGAGCCTGACCGGCAAGGTGATGAAGGGCATGCTCACCGGCCCGGTGACCATGCTCATGTGGTCCTTTGCGCGCGACGATATCAGCCGCGAACAACAGGCGCGGCAACTGGCGCTGGCGCTGCGTGACGAGGTGAATGATCTGCAAGCCGCGGGCATCCGCATCATCCAGATCGACGAGGCGGCGTTTCGTGAAGGTCTGCCATTACGTCGGGCCCAGTGGCAGGGCTATCTGGACTGGGCGGCCGAGGCATTCCGTCTGTGCGCCTCGGGCGTGCAGGATGCCACGCAGATCCATACGCACATGTGTTACAGCGAATTCAACGCGGTGATCGAGTCGATCGCGGCGATGGATGCCGATGTCATCACCATTGAAACCTCACGCTCGGACATGGAACTGCTGGAGGCGTTCGAGGTGTTCGATTATCCCAACGACATCGGCCCGGGGGTGTACGACATCCACTCGCCACGCGTGCCGCAGACGCAGGAGATGGTGCGGCTGATGCGCAAGGCCGCCCAGCGGATTGCGCCGCAGCGCCTGTGGGTCAACCCCGATTGCGGCCTGAAGACCCGCGGCTGGCCGGAGACGGAAGCGGCGCTGGTGAACATGGTGGCCGCCGCGCGGCAGTTGCGGATGGAGTTTGCAGGGTAGGGTGGGAAACGCTGCTTGCAGCTTTCCCAGCGGTCAATGGTGGATAGGACCATTGGTCGCTATCCACCCTACGCACTGATCACATCCGCAGCTTTTGTAGGATGGATTGAGCAGGGCGATACCCATCAATTATTCGGCCTTGGCCACACCGCATGGGCAGGTGCGGGCTTGATGATGGGTATCGCTGCGCTCAACCGCATCCTACGGTCTGTGGTTTTTCCTGCTTGATCAGCGGCGCAAAAAAAAGCTTCGCGGCCAGTGCATGCGCCGCGAAGCTTTTTTGTTTGCCGGGAAAGTCAGGCCATCAGTTTGTTGAGCATTTCCGTGGAGTCTTCACGCGACATGTAGCGCGGTACGCCATAGGTGCCGTGGGCTTCGCTCAGGGCGCGGTCGATGATCTTGTCGAAATCCTCGCGCTTGAGGTCTTTGAAGGTCGTCGGAATAGCCATGTCGGCATTCATCTGGCGGATGTGCGTGATGAAGGCTTCGGCCAGTTGGTCGTCCGAGGCGTTCGCCTGGCCAATGCCGCTGACGCGGGCCAGTTCGGCCAGACGGTGGGCGCATTTGACCTTGGAGAACTCCAGCACCAGCGGCAGGATGATGGCGTTGGCCAGACCGTGCGGCACGTGGTACAGCCCGCCCATCTGGTGGGCAAAGGCGTGCACATAGCCGACGCCGGCGCGGGTAAAGGCCAGACCGGCCATGCTGGAGGCCACGGCCATGGCTTCACGCACGCCGATGTCGCTGCCATTGCTGTAGGCCTGCGGCAGGTTCTGGATGATGCTGGCGGTGGCCATGCGTGCCAGTTCGTCGGTTTCGGCGGTGGCCATGGTGGAAATGTAGGCTTCCACCGCGTGGGTCAGCGCGTCCATGCCGGTCGGGGCGGTGATGAAGGGCGGCAGGCCGGTCATCAGGCTCGGGTCCAGCGCAATCATGCTTGGCACCATCTTCGGGTCGACCATGGCGTATTTGATCTGCGCCACCTTGTCGGAAACCACGGCGGCGATGGTCACTTCCGAACCGGTGCCGGCGGTGGTCGGTACGGCAAAGAACGGCAGAATCTTCTTGCGTGGCTTGGCGTACAGCCAGATGCCGGTCAGCGTTGACGGGTGTGCGTTGTTGGCGTGGCACATCAGGATGGCCTTGGCGCAGTCGATCGAGGAACCGCCGCCGACGGCCAGCACAGCGTCGGCCTTGAAGGCCTTGAGCTTCTCGACGCCGGCCATGACGATGTCAAAACCCGGATCGGGAACCACATCGCTGTACACCTCGACGGTGATGCCGCTGTCCTTGAGGTTGGCGACAATCGGGTCGACCAGCCCCATCTTGAACAGCGGGCCGTCGGTAATCAGCAGCACGCGTTTCACACCGGTCCCTTTGATTTCGCGACACAGTGACAGCGAGGAGCCTGCGCCGACAAAGGAAAATGGCTTGGGCATATTGATCAGGGGCAGGACTCTGCCATTGATGCGGGTGCGGATAGTGCTGATCAGGTTCATCAAGCGACGCCTTATAGTTCTGGTTATCGGGTGGCCTGTGGTGTGGGCACAGGACCGTCGGGGGGTGAAGAATACCCTGAGTTTTTACCGGCTGACGACTGTTCAGCAAAACATCCGGATTTTGACCGTTTTAGCGTCCCTGGCAGCTTTCAGGGTTCCCGAGATAGTCGTGCAGACGGGTCTGTTGCTCGGGCGTCAGGAACAGCCCGAGTTTGCTGCGTCGCCAGAGGATGTCTTGCGCGCTCTGCGCCCATTCCACGCGCCGCAGGTAATCGACCTCGCGCTGGTAGAGGCCGCTGCCGAACGCTTCGCCCATGTCTGCAAGGCTCTGCGCGCCCTGCAGGATCTGCTCGCTGCGGCTGCCGTAGGTGATCGCCCAGCGCTGCGCCAGTGAATCAGGCAGCCAGGGGGTGCGCTGGGTCAGGCTGACGGCCAGTGCGGCGGCGCTGGTCATGTGTTCGCCGCCGGGCAATGGCTGGCTGCGGGTCGCGCTGGCGGCGAGGCCGGGAAACCAGGGTGCCAGCTCACCCAGCGCGGCTTCGGCGAGCTTGCGGTAGGTGGTCAGCTTGCCGCCGAACACCGAGAGCAGGGGCGGTTCGCCCGGCTTGCCGGACAGTGACAGGGTGTAGTCACGGGTCACGGCCGAGGGGTCGTCGGATTCGTCATCGCACAGCGGCCGCACCCCGGAGTAGGTGTGCAGGATGTCTTCACGCTTCACTTGTTGCTTGAAGTGGGCATTCACCACCTCCAGCAGATAAGCGGTTTCTTCTTCGCTGATGGTCACGTTGCCCGGATCGCCCTGATATTCGCGATCCGTGGTGCCGATCACGCTGAAACGATCCAGATAGGGAATGACAAACACGATGCGGCGGTCTTCGTTCTGCAGGATGTACGCCTGCTCGCCGTCATACAGGCGCGGCACGATCAGGTGGCTGCCCTGAATCAGGCGAATGCCATAGGGCGCTGTCTGCTTCAGACCATCCTTGATGAAACTGGCTACCCAGGGGCCGCTGGCATTCACCAGCGCGCGGGCCTGCAGGGTTTCCTGCCGGCCGTCGGCATGCAGCAACTGCAACTGCCAGTGGTCAGCCAGACGTTCGGAACTGACGCAGCGGGTGCGGGTGGCGATGCGCGCGCCGGCTTCCTGTGCCGCCAGCGCATTGAGCACGACCAGCCGGGCGTCATCTACCCAGCAGTCGGCATATTCGAAGCCGGTGCTGATCTGTGCCTTGAGCGGGCTGTCGGGGCCGAACTTCAGGGTGCGTGAGCCCGGCAGCTTTTTGCGCTTGCCCAGATGGTCGTAGAGAAACAGTCCGGCACGAATCATCCACGCCGGCCGCAGGTGCGGGCGGTGCGGCAGGATGAACTTCAGCGGTCGGACGATATGCGGCGCCTTGGCCAGCAGCACTTCGCGTTCGGCCAGTGCTTCACGCACCAGGCGGAACTCGTAATGCTCCAGATAGCGCAGCCCGCCATGGATCAGCTTGCTGCTGGCCGAGGAGGTGTGGGCGGCCAGATCGTCCTTTTCGCAGAGAAACACCGACAGCCCCCGTCCGGCAGCATCGGCCGCAATCCCGGCACCGTTGATGCCGCCGCCGATCACGGCGATGTCGTAGAGGGATTTTCCGGGGATTTTTTGCGCGTCCATATCGTTCCTGAAGGTGATTGCCGTTACATTGCAGGCTTTTCCGGCTGATTCTTGCCCCTGAACATGACACCAGCAATCGATTTGTTGAAAAAAGTCTGTGCCGAGCACCGCGTGCACAGTTATACGCACGACCCCAAGGCGCCGTCCTATGGTCTGGAGGCGGCGGAAAAGCTCGGGCTGAACCCGGCGCAGGTGTTCAAGACACTGCTCGCCGCCAGTGAAAAAGGCGAGTTGCTGGTGGCGGTGGTGCCGGTGGCCGGCAGCCTTGATCTGAAAGCGCTGGCCCAGGTGGCCGGGGTCAAGAAAACCGAGATGGCTGACCCGCAGGCGGCACAGCGCGCCACTGGCTATCTGCTGGGCGGGATCAGTCCGCTGGGGCAGAAAAAGCGTTTGCGCACCTTTATCGATCAATCCGCCCTGCAGTTCGCCAGCGTGTTCGTCAGTGCCGGTCGGCGCGGCTTGGAAGTCGAGCTGTCGGCATCTACGCTGGCAGAACAGACGCGGGGCGCATTTGCCGAAATCGGGCGTTTGTAAAGCGGGCTTTGGTTGATCGTAGGGTGGGCTTCAGCCCACCATGACATTGCCTAACCGGCTGCGGTGGGCTGAAGCCCAACCTACTTGGTGCTAGCGAGCAGGATCGATTGATCAAGCACAGGGCTCACAGAGGCTCTGACACTACAACAACAAGGAACCACCATGACCCAGTTCATCCTCGCCATCGACCAGGGCACTACCAGCAGTCGGGCGATTGTCTTCAGCGATCAGGGCGAGCCGCTGGCCAGCGCGCAACAGGAGTTCAAACAGTTCTTTCCCAAGGATGGCTGGGTCGAACATGACGGTGAAGAGATCTGGAGCAGCACCTTGCAGGTCTGCCAGCAGGCGCTGCGTCAGCGCAACCTGACAGCCGCTGATCTGGCGGGAATCGGCATCACCAATCAGCGCGAAACCACGCTGGTCTGGGATGCGCGCACCGGCGAGACGATTCATCCGGCGATTGTCTGGCAGGACCGCCGCACCGCCGACTATTGCGCCGAGCTGAAAGCCGCCGGCCACGAGGCCGAGGTGGCTGCCCGTACCGGGCTGCTGATTGATCCGTATTTTTCCGCCACCAAGATCCGCTGGATTCTGCAGCAGGTGCCCGGTGCCCGGGAGCGTGCCGAGCGCGGCGAACTGCGCTTTGGCACGGTGGACAGTTTTCTGCTCTGGCGCCTGACCGGCGGCCGTTCGCACAAGACCGATGCGACCAATGCCTCGCGCACCTTGCTGTTCAACATCCATACCCAGCAATGGGATGACGCATTGCTGGCACTGTTTGATATCCCGCGCAGTCTGCTGCCGGAGGTGCTCGATTGCGCCGCCGATTTCGGGGTCACCGATGCGCCGCTGTTTGGCGCTGCGGTGCCGGTGCTGGCCATGGCCGGTGACCAGCAGGCCGCGCTGGTCGGGCAGGCGTGCTTTTCCCGGGGCATGGTCAAAAGCACCTATGGCACTGGCTGTTTCATGATCCAGAACACCGGCGAGCAACCGGTGACGTCGCAGAACCGCCTGCTCACCACGGTCGGTTACCGCCTCAATGGCAAGGTCAGCTATGCGGTGGAAGGCAGCATTTTTGTCGCCGGCGCCGCCGTGCAGTGGCTGCGTGACGGGATCAAGCTGATCAGCCATGCCCACGAGAGTGAAGCCATGGCCGAGCAGACCGGCGATGCCTGCGGGGTGTATCTGGTGCCGGCGTTTACCGGGCTGGGTGCGCCCTATTGGGACCCGAAAGCCCGTGGCGCGATCTTCGGCCTGACCCGTGATACCGGGATCAAGGAAATCGTCACCGCCGGCTTGCAGGCGGTCTGCTACCAGACCCGCGATCTGCTCGAAGCCATGCGCCGCGATGGCGCCAGCGCGCCGAGCGCCTTGCGCGTGGACGGCGGCATGGTGGTTAACAACTGGGTGATGCAGTTTCTTGCCGATATTCTTGGCGTGCCGGTGGAGCGTCCGGTGGTGACTGAGACCACGGCCTTGGGTGTGGCCTATCTGGCCGGCTTGCAACTGGGGCTGTTCGCCAGTCTGGAAGAAATCGCCAGCCACTGGCACCGTGAACAGCGCTTCGAGCCACGCATGGATGAGGCCCATCGCGAGGCGCTCTATCAGGGCTGGCTGAATGCGGTGAAGCGGGTGCGCAGCGAAGGCTGATGCGCACCGGGCCTCAGGCTGGCCTCAGCTGTCGGCCTGCATCACCTGTTCATAGGCGCTGGTCAGTGCCTGCATCTGTTTGAGCAGGGTTTCGGTGGTGGTGGTGATCAGGGTGGGCACATAGCGCGAGTCGCTGGAGAGGCGAAAGCCGGCGCGGGAGAAATTCCATTGTGCCTGGGCTTTTTGCAGCGCCAGAGTGATCGCCGGGGTGTTCTGTTCGGCGCTTTGCAGCTTGCCCAGCGCCTGATCAAACTCCTCGACGGCCTGCTGGAATTGTTGCTCCAGTCCGGCCACCGGCAGATGCCAGCTCAGTGCCAGGTACAGTTTGGCAATCCGCTGGCTGAGCATGCGCTGGCGGCCACTGCGATTGACCAGCACCGCCGAGTTGCTGCCGGTGTGCTGCTGGATCAGTTGCACGACCTTCTCGCACTGCGCCAGCAACTGGTCGCTGACCTGCAGCACCTGGGGTGCGGCTTCGCGACTGGGGCTGTTGAGCAGCAATTCGCGGTAGGTTTGCCAGAGCTCGCCGGTAGTGCTCAGCTCCTCGCGGATGGCTGCAGTGGGTGCATATTCATTGAGGGCCTGGTAGTTGCTCTCGAACTTGGCCAGGCTTTGATCGAATTGCTGATTGGCGACCTCGGCACGAACATCGGCGCCGATCATCAGGTAGGTCTTGGCCAGCCGCTGGCTGAGCATGCGTTGCATACCGGACAGGTTCATGGCTTCGGCATCGCTGATGGCTGCCCAGCCGGGCAGGCTGCCCAGACTGAGAGTCAGGGCCAGCAGGCTTCGTGAAATCAGTTGACGCATGACGCGCTCCTTGCGGTACGGGGCTGCCAGGCAGCCCCGTACCAGCGATGGGTCATTAATAGGTGTATTGCAGTTGCAGCCAGAACTTGTCGGTGTCGACGTTGGCTACGTTACCGCGCAGCACCGGGGTATCAGCATCGTAGGTGGCGTATTTGACCAGTCCGACCAGACCCGGCACGGCCGTGATCGGGTGGCCGTAGGAGAGGTCGACCTCGCTGCCATAGCTGGTGCTGTTCTGCTCGGCGTCGAAGTCGTGGTACCAGGCTTGCAGCTGCCCGCCCCACAGCGGTGCGGTGACGCCGACATAGGCATCCTCGATACCGTCAGCCGGGGTGGTGAGGAACACGTCGGCCCAACCCTGGAACGCATGCTTGGTCGCCAGCGGGGTCTGGAAGGCGCGGTTGTCTGCGCTATCGTCGCCGCCGAGTACTTCATAGCCGGCCTTGAACAGTATGCCGTCCCAGGTGTAACCGAGTTCGCCCAGGTAGTAGTTGGTGTCCAGTTGCAGCGGGTTGTCGCCGTAGTCATCCTGCTTGGCATACTCGCCGAGGATGCTGAAAGCGCCGATGTTGCCCAGCGCACGCACGCCGTTGGTCCGGCTGGACAGGCTGCCCAGTGGTGCAGCCAGGTTGACGGCGATGTTGTCCAGGCCCAGCAGGTAGCTGTAGCCGGTCAGGGTCAGTTGCGGCGCCCCGCGAAAGTCGCGCAGGGCAATGTACTGGGCGTTGAACAGATGGCTGTGGCCGTCGATGTTGGCCGGGTTGGTCTTGTTGTCGAATCTGCCGTTATCCGGGCCGAAGATGGTGTTGACGTTGTCGATGTAGCTGTAGGTCAGGGTCATGCCGGTGATCGGCTTGAGCTGGGCCAGACCGCCGTCAAAGGTCTGCTAGTTCTGCCGCCAGGCGACGCTGCCGATGAAACGCTGGTTGTCCAGATTGATGCGCTGGCGACCTACCACGGCGTTGCCCTTGGTATGGTCATAGCGCAGCAGGGCCTGATTGATTTCCGTGCCGTCCGGGTCGGCAACCACCGAGTAGTTGGTCTGACCGTTGCGGGTGCTGTTGTAGGAGGCATCGCCGATACGGCTGACGTTGTCGGCCTCGACCAGCCCGGAAAAGCCATACACCTTGCCGCTTTGCAGGCTGACGCGGCTGCGCAGGGTCTGGGCGTTGGCGTTGTTCAGGGGATTGTCCTGATCGACGTGCTCATAGCGATAGCGGGCTTCCAGCGTGGCCTTGCCGTGGTTGATCAGGTTGCTGAACTCTTCTGCGGCTTGAGCGGGACCGGCAATCGCTGCGGCGACGGCCAGGGACAGGAGGGTGGCGGATTTGAGCTGCATGTTGAATTTCCTTGTGCCATAAGCAAAAAAAAACGCCACGAGCCTGGGCGAGCTGAATCGCCGGGCTTCGTGACGTCGTTGTCGGTTTGGCAGGCACGCCGTTGTGCTGTCCGACTGGGTATCTGCAGAGAATGTGCCACTCTTGTTAACTGTTTAATTAATATAGGTTTTAGAGGTTATTTAATGATGGTGCGGAGGCTTTATGCATTACGGCAGTGCAAGGTTACAGCCTGCTGTGCCCACTTTTGTAACTCCGACTAGGCTGTTGGGGACGAATGAAAGGCAGTAATTCAGGAGAGTCACCATGCAGCTCGATTTTCATCAGGTTGATGCTTTTGCCAGCCAGCCATTTTGCGGTAACCCGGCGATGGTGTATCGCCTGGATGCCTGGCTGGACGAGGCGTTGATGCAGCAGATAACCGCCGAACACAATTTGTCCGAGACTGCGTTCATGGTGCGGGAGGGTAACCATTGGCATATCCGCTGGTTCACTCCGGGTGCCGAGGTGCCACTGTGCGGGCACGCCACTCTGGCGGCGGCGCACGTGCTGTTTGAGGTGTATGAGGAGGCGGGCGATCAGCTGAATTTTCACTGCAAGTCCGGCCGGCTGGCAGTTGGCCGCGAAGGTGATCAATTGGTGCTGGATTTCCCCGCCCTGCTTGCGGAACCGTCAGCGGTAAGCCTTGAACTGGAGAAGGCGCTTGGGGTGGCAGTGGTCTCTGCACTGGCTGCAGACAAATTACTGGTCGTGCTTGACAGCGAGCAGAGCGTACGTGCCTGCCAGCCGGATTTTGCCGCCCTGGCACGTTTGCCCTGGCAGGGGGTGATCATCACGGCGAAAGGAGATAGCCACGACTTTGTTTCGCGCTTCTTTGCCCCGGCGATTGGCATCAACGAGGATCCGGTTACCGGGTCGGCCCATTGCAGCCTGATTCCATACTGGTCGCAGCGCTTGAAAAAAACCATGTTGAGCGCTTACCAGTGTTCCGCTCGCGGGGGTGAACTGCACTGTCGGCTAGAAGGGGAGCGGGTGAAGATTGGCGGTCAGGCGCGACTGGTGGCGAGCGGTCGGCTATGGCTGGATTGAGCGCAGATTAGCGCTGCGCAACCACCTGGCTGACGGCCAGGCTGCCTTGTGCCGGAAACAGCACCAGATGGTCGGCGGCAATACGGATGCCGACCAGTTCGCCGGTGTGATGGTCGGCGTGGCTGGGGAAGATCGCTTCCAGCTGGCTGCCGGTCGGCAGTTGCAGGCGGTAGAGGGTCGCCGCGCCGAGGAAGGTCTTGCCGCTGACGCGGGCCTGCAGCGGGCTGGCCGGATCGGGCACGATGTCGTCAGGGCGCAGCAGCACATCCACCGGGCTGCCTGCCGGCAGGTTGTAGGCACGGTTACCGTTGATGATGCCCAGTTCGGTCTGCACCGTGTCGGGCGTCATCAGTTGCCCACGAATGAAATAGCCCTGGCCGATAAAGCTGGCGACAAAGGGCGTGAGCGGCTCGTGATAGAGGTTGTAAGGGGTGTCCCACTGTTGCAGGCGACCGTTCTGGAACACCCCGACGTGATCGCTCACGGCAAAGGCTTCTTCCTGATCGTGGGTCACCAGAATGGCGCTGGTGCCACGGGCCTTGAGTATGTCGCGGACTTCCTTGCTCAGGCGCCGGCGCAGTTCGCCATCGAGGTTGGAGAACGGTTCGTCGAGCAGCAGCATGCGCGGCTCGGGAGCCAGCGCGCGGGCCAGGGCCACCCGTTGTTGCTGGCCGCCGGAGAGTTCGTGGGGGTAGCGCTTGCCCAGTTCCGAGAGGTTTACCAGTTCCAGCAACTCGGCAGTGATGCGCCGGCTCTGCGGGTGCTGGCGAATACCGAAGGCGACGTTCTGCGCCACGCTCAGGTGCGGGAACAGCGCGTAGTCCTGAAACACCATGCCGATGCGCCGCTGCTCCGGCGGCAAGGTGAAGCCGGGACGCGAAATGACTTCGCCGGCCAGACTGATTTCGCCGGCCAGCAGCGGCTCGAAACCGGCGATGGCACGCAGGCTGGTGGTCTTGCCGCAGCCGGAAGGGCCGAGCAGGCAGGCGATGTCACCGGCGTTGAGGTGCAGGTCAAGATCCTGCACCACGGCTTGCCCGCCAAATCCGCAGCTGACGTTATGCAGATTGAGCAGCAGGCGCGTCATCATGACGGACGGCTGGCCTTGACGAGAAATTCGAGCAGGGCTTTCTGGACGTGCAGGCGGTTTTCTGCCTGATCCCAGGCAAAGGAGCGTGGATCTTCCAGCAGATCCAGGCTGATTTCTTCACCGCGGTGGGCTGGCAGGCAGTGCAGGAAGATCACCTGCGCAGCGGCCAGATCCAGCAGTTCACGGGTGACCTGATACGGCTGGAACAACACCAGACGCTTGGCGGTTTCTTCCTCCTGGCCCATGGATGTCCACACATCGGTGCTCACCAGGTGGGCGCCGCGCACCGCCTCGCGCGGGTCACGGAACAGGGTGGCCTGCTTGCCGGCCAACGCCATGAAACGCGGATCGGGCTCATAACCTTCGGGGCAGGCAATATGCAGCTGGAAGCCGAACTGCACGGCCGCTTCCAGATAGGTGTTGCACATGTTGTTGCCATCGCCGATCCAGGCCACGGTCTTGCCTTTGATCGAGCCGCGCTGCTCGATGAAGGTCTGCATGTCGGCGAGCAGCTGGCAGGGGTGCAGATCGTCGGACAGACCGTTGATCACCGGCACCTGCGAGTGGGCGGCGAACTCCTCGATTATGCTGTGGGCAAAGGTGCGGATCATCACTGCGTCGAGCATGCGCGACATGACAATGGCGGTGTCGCCGATCGGTTCGCCGCGGCCCAGTTGGGTGTCACGCGGAGACAGGAAGATCGCCTGGCCGCCGAGCTGGATCATGCCCGCTTCAAAGGACAGCCGGGTGCGGGTCGAGGCTTTCTCGAAGAGCATGCCCAGTACCTTGTTGCGCAGCGGTTCATGCAGGATGCCGTCGCGGCGCATGGCCTTCAACACGATGGCGCGCTCGATCAGCTGATTCAGCTCATCGGGGGTGCAGTCCATCAGGGAAAGAAAGTGCCGTGCGTTCATGGTCAGACCTAAATATCCATCAGGCCGGAGCGCGGGTTTTCACGAAAAACGCCAGTGCTCACGGCAAAAAGCCGCGTGCTGCGACAAAAAGGGAGGGGGCGGATCTTATAAGGAAAGGTCGCGCCGGCGCAAATAGCCCATCCATCCGCTTGATGCTGCTCAATTCAGCAGGGCGCCTAGACTGGCATTTGCGATTGGCCATCGCCATAGTCCGGCTGAACTTTCATTGAGGTCAGAGCGCTCTTGAGTGGCGCCTGCCAGCAGTATCAGAGGTTACCCATGAGCAAGCAACTGCATCATCGCGCCTGTCATCTGTGTGAAGCCATTTGCGGGCTGACGATCGAAACCGCTACCGCTGAAGATGGCTCGGTGGCGATCCAGTCGATCAAGGGCGACCCGCAGGACAGTTTCAGTCGTGGTCATATCTGTCCCAAGGCGGTGGCCTTGCAGGACATCCAGAACGACCCGGACCGCCTGCGTCAACCGATGCGCCGCATTGGTTCGCAATGGCAGCCGATCGGCTGGGACGAGGCCTTTGCCCTGGTCGCCGAGCGGCTGGCGGCGATTCAGACCGCGCATGGCGCCAACGCCGTGGGTATTTATCAGGGCAACCCGAGTGTGCACAACTACGGGCTGATGACCCACAGCAACTACTTTCTCGGGCTGCTGAAAACCCGCAGCCGTTTTTCCGCCACCTCGGTCGACCAGTTGCCGCACCATCTGGTGAGCATGCAGATGTACGGGCACGGGCTGTTGTTGCCGGTGCCGGACATTGATGCAACCGATTTCATGCTGGTGCTGGGCGGCAATCCACTGGCGTCCAATGGCAGCATGATGAGCGTGCCGGACGTGGAAAAGCGCCTCAAGGCGATCAAGGCGCGTGGTGGCAAGCTGGTGGTGGTGGATCCGCGCCGTTCGGAAACGGCGGCGATTGCCGATCAGCATTTGTTTATCCGTCCCGGTCAGGACGCCGCGTTGCTGATCGGCATTCTCAATACCCTGTTCGAGGAGAATCTCGGGCGCGCCAGCCACTTGCCGGTCAGCGGGGTGGAGGAGGTGCGTGCGGCGCTGAGTGGTTTCAGTGTGGCGGCCATGAGTGAGCGCAGCGGGATTGCCGAGGCGGTTATCCGCCAGCTGGCGCGGGACTTCGCTGCCGCGGACAAGGCGGTCTGCTACGGGCGCATGGGCGTCTCTACCCAAGTGTTCGGCACGCTCTGTCAGTGGCTGGTGCAGCTGATCAATCTGGTCAGCGGCAATCTGGATCGGGTCGGTGGTGCGGTCTGCGCCCTGCCGGCGCTGGATGTGGTCGGCGCTACCCGTGGTAGCAATTTCAATCGCTGGCAGAGCCGCGTGTCGGGTTTGCCGGAATACGGCGGCGAACTGCCGGTCGCGGCGCTGGCCGAAGAAATGCTCACCCCCGGCGAGGGGCAGATCCGCGCGCTGATCACCGTGGCCGGCAACCCGGTGAGCTCAACCCCCAATGGCCGGCAACTGGACCGTGCACTGCAAGGCCTGGAATTCATGGTCAGCGTGGATCTGTATATCAACGAGACCACCCGCCATGCCGACCTGATTTTGCCGTCCACGGCGCCGCTGGAGCATGATCATTACGACAGCAGTTTCTACAACCTGACGGTACGCAATGTCAGCCGCTTCAACGAAGCCATTCTGCCCAAGCCGCAGGGGGCGCTGCACGACTGGGAAATCTTTGTCGGGCTGGCCAAAGCGTTTGCCGCGCACACCGGCGTTGACCTCAAGCCGACCATGGCGCCGGAGCAGATGATCGACATGGGCCTGCGTTTTGGTCCCTATGGCGACAAGAGCGAGCACAAGCTGTCGCTGGTCACACTGCGCGAGCATCCCCACGGCGTGGATCTGGGGCCGCTGTCCAGCAATCTGGCACAGCGCCTGAAAACCACCGACCAGCAGGTGCAGGCGGCACCGGCATTGTTGATCGGCGATCTGGAGCGCTTTGCCGCACAGGCGCAGCCGTCCGCGGATGAATTGCTGCTGATCGGCCGCCGGCATGTGCGCAGCAATAATTCCTGGATGCACAATTTTCACCGTCTGGTGAAGGGCAAACCGCGGCATCAGTTGCTGATGCATCCACAGGATCTGACTGCCCGTGGCCTGACCGATGGCCAGCGGGTGCGCGTGCAGTCGCGGGTGGGCGTGGTCGAAGTGGAAGTCGCCAGCAGTGAGGAGATGATGCCCGGCGTGGTCAGCCTGCCGCACGGTTGGGGGCAGGGTCAGCAGGGTGTGCAGATGGACATCGCCACTCGTTTGCCGGGCGTCAGCGCCAATGACCTGACCGATGAGCGCTTTCTCGATGCCCTCTCGGGTAATGCCGCGCTCAATGGCGTGCCAGTGCAGGTGGCGGCGGCGTAGCTGGCTGCCCGGTCGCAGGCTTTATGGCCCCGGTGCATTGTTTGGCTGGGTGTTGGGGTATTGGATGATTGGTAATCCGGTGCTTTTTTAATGCCATTGGCCGGGAGTTTGGCCGCCACATTTTTTAGGTACTCGATTTCTTGTTGCGCCTTGCACGGCGCCTCACTTTCTCTTTGCACGCGCAAAGAGAAAGTAAGCAAAGAGAAAACGCGCCCGACATGCGGCCCCAAGCGCTGCGCACTTGGGGTTCGTTCGCTCCATCTGCGTTTCAGGGGCACGTCGCGAAGGGACATCCTTGTCCCATCGCGCCTCTCGCGGCATCCATGCCGCTCAACCCCTTCCACACCGATTCCGCTCACCCTTCTGACGGGACCGTTAGTCCGTGCACGCCGGCAGCTTTTGCGATCTTCTGTTGAACAACATGGCTTCGGTCGTCGGACCGGCCCCGTCAGAAGGCCGAGTGCAGGTGCTGCGTAGAGGGGCATTTGGCATGGATGCCAAATGAGGCGCGATGGGCCAAGGACGGCCCTTCGCGACGACCCTCGGAGCAGTACCGGAGCGCGGGGAGTCTGAGCAAAGCGAAGACCCGGATGTCGGGGGGCCTTCTTTTGCTTACTTTTCTTGGGCAAACAAGAAAAGTGAGGCGCCCAGCGGGGCGCAACAGAATCAACCAAACAACCACGATAATCAGGCCGGCACGAAACAAGAAAAGCGCCGGAATGCCATTCCCTTTTGCTTTCAACCCCTTATCAAAGCCCTTTCATTGATCATCAAAAAACTTTTCATGCCACTCCAGTACCGGCACTGGCGCATCGAGCTTCTTGCCGTAGATGACCGAGTAGGCCAGCACGTTGTGCACGTACTGGCGCGTTTCGTCGAAGGGGATGGTTTCCATCCAGACATCCGCCGGCAGGTGGTCGGCATTTTTCAGCCACTTGCGCACATTGCCGGCGCCGGCGTTATAGGACGCCGAGGCCAGTACCCGATTGCCCTTGAACTGGTTGTAGAGCTGACTGAGATAAGCCGCGCCGAGCTGGATATTGACGTTGGGGTTGATCAGTTGCTGGGGCGAAGACAGCGCAATGCCGTACCGCTTCGCGGTTTCCTTGGCGGTGGCCGGCATCAGTTGCATCAGGCCGGTTGCGCCGACCGGTGATTTGGCATCGACCATGAAGGCGCTTTCCTGACGGGTAATGGCAAATACCCAGCTGGAATGCAGGTTGCGGTTGCGTGCCTCGCGGGTCAGGGTGGACTGGTAGGCCATCGGGAAGCGGATATCCAGATCATCCCAGTACTGCGCCTGACTGATGGTGCGGATGGCCGGGAAGTACCACTGTTTCTCGTAGGCCACCCGCGCCTGAGCCACCAGCTCTTCGCGGCTGAACAGTCGGCTGACGTGATACCACTCGCGGCGGCCGTCGACGATCTGGCCGCGGTCGTGGAACTCCATGGCCCGGCGCACGCCGGCCGTGTTGCGTACTTTCTGCATGACTTTGGGGTCAAGGGCCAGCGGTCGGTTGTTCAGTTGATAGGACTGTTTGACCTGATCCGCGGCCATGAAGCCATAGATGTCGCGCTCGTTCGCCACCGGCGCATACAGCAGCGGGACTTGCGGGTTCTGCGGCTGTGCCAGTTGCAGGCTGCGCGCTTGCCAGTAGCGCCAGCGCGGGGTGCTGGCTAGCTCTTGGGGCAGCTTGAGCGTCAGTTCGTGGGCTTCGTTCCAGCGGCCCAGGCGCAACAGCAAGCGGGTGCGCCATTCGCTGACGGTGTTGTCGCGCAATTCGGGGTCGTATTGCGCCATGACTTTCAGTGCGCGCGCATCAAAGCGTTTGGCCAAGGTCAGGCCGATGCTGCGCGCGATGGCGACTTTTTCCTCGCTGGAGAAGGGCAGGCGGTTGCCGTAAAACTCCAGCCATTCAATGGCTTGCTCGGGATTCTGTCTGGCCATCCGGCGCAGGCCCAGGCCGACCACATCGGCCATCTGCCGGTCGGCGGGGACAAATTTGCCGGTCTGCTTGAGCAGTTGCGGCTTTTGCGCCACCTCTACCAGTAACTGGCCCTTGTGCGTCAGGCCCGGCAATTGCCGGATCAGCGAACTGGCGAGCCCGTACTGGCCTGCTTCAGCGGCCAGTTTGGCCCGTTGCCAGCGTAGTTCGTCGGTCAGTCCGCCGCTGCGCTGCCATTGGCTGAACAGCGCATCACAGGCTTCAGGCTGCGACTTGCCGACCAGCCAGAGCTTTTGCGCCTGGGCGTTGGCTTCCACGGGAAGATTGGCGCGGAACAGGTATTGGCCGTAGAGGCAGTCAAGTTCGGTGAAATTCAGTGCCGGATCATAGTAATCGGCAAAGGTTGACCATTCGCCGCGCTCGGTCAGCCAGCGCAGCCAGCGCAGCTTCATCCAGCCGATTTGCGGCAGGTCACCATGCTCGGCGAGGAATTTCTCGATTTCTTCGTTACTCGCCTGCTTCAGCCTGCCGGTCAGCTCGTCATAGGCCAGGTAGGGTTCCAGCGGATAGTTGCGCAGGGCGCCTTCGAATAGCTGGTAAGGCGCGCGGTTGCCTTTGGCCAGCGCGCGCTTGGCTTCGTCATACATTTGCCGTTGTTGGGCAAGGCTGGCGGCCTGGGCTTCAACCATCAGGGCAGGGCAGAGCAGCAGGCAGGTGAGCAATGGCAGCAGACGAACGCGCATGAGACTTCCGGAAACTGGGTAAAGAGGCCTGTCCGGTGGATGATTGCCGGCGGCGGTTCAGCGGGGTGCTAGCTTATCCGGTTGCCTTGTGCGGTTCAAAGCGCTGGATGCGCGCTGAAGCATCTTGCAAAAATGCCGGCCCTGGCAGCTTGTCGGGCTTTCTCCCGGCAGGGCAGTGTTAAGTCCGGCAGCCTGGCAGGTAACTCGGTTAGAATGCGCGCCCAGTTTTCGGAGACGGCCATGACCCTGCTCAAATTCACCGATGTATCGCTCGCCTTCGGCGCAATGCCCCTGCTGGACCAGGTGTCCTGGCAGATTGCGCGCGGCGAACGGGTGTGCATTATCGGACGCAATGGCACGGGCAAGTCGAGTCTGCTGCGTCTGGTCAAAGGCGATCAGGCGGCGGATGACGGCGAAATCTGGCGGGCTCCGGGGCTTAAAATTGGCGAATTGCCGCAGGAATTACCCCGTGCCGACGACCGGACGGTGTTCGATGTGGTGGCTGAGGGGCTCGCCGGGGTGGGTGAATTGTTGGCCCGCTATCATCACCTGAGTCAGAACATTCACACCGACGAAGACCTGAATCAGCTCATGCATGTGCAGCAGGAACTGGAGGCCAAGGACGGCTGGCGCCTGCAGCAGGTGGTCGACAGCACCCTCAGCCGCCTGCAACTGCCGGCGGACAAGACGCTGGCGGAACTCTCGGGTGGATGGCGCCGGCGGGTGCTGCTGGCTCAGGCGCTGGTATCCGAGCCCGATCTGTTGTTGCTCGATGAGCCGACCAACCATCTGGATATCGGCGCGATAGCCTGGCTCGAAGAGGCGCTGCTCAACTTCAATGGTGCCGTGCTGTTTATTACCCACGACCGGTCTTTTTTACAGAATCTGGCGACGCGCATCCTCGAACTGGATCGCGGCGGGCTGATCGACTGGAATGGCGATTACGCCAGCTTTCTGGTGCACAAGGAACAGCAACTGGCGGCCGAGGAAAGCGCCAACGCGCTGTTTGACAAGCGTCTGGCGCAGGAAGAAGTGTGGATTCGTCAGGGCATCAAGGCCCGTCGTACCCGCAACGAAGGCCGCGTGCGTGCGCTCAAGGCCATGCGCGAGGAGCGCAGCGAGCGCCGTGAGCGCGTTGGCAAGGCCAATATCCAGCTGGATGCTGCTGACAAGTCAGGCAAGCAGG
>JACCEA010248129.1_pt1 | contig 23847 bp, 15 predicted proteins | sample 7449851 | NCBI WGS metagenome assembly JACCEA01 (sample SAMN15323453, study PRJNA562643) | freshwater metagenome | isolation source: river surface water | place: USA:Blue River Watershed | collected 2017-08-18 | reverse complement strand
CTGAGCTCATCGAGTTGTTAGATCTCGATGAAGATTTAGACGAAGAGGAAGCACTGGATCCGCTGAGTCAATTTGAAAAAACCGACTGGCGCAAAGATATATTAGGTGAATAATTGCAGTTAATTTCTCAGTGGTGGCCATTTCTGTTGGTGGCAGGGTTAATCCTGGCAGGCTTAGGTTTTTATTTGGGGCAGTTATTATTCCAAATTAAACAGCAGCAGTTGAAACAACAACAAGCATTGGCGGCTGCCCAACAAAAGTGGGCTGAGCGACAACAGTATTTACTCGACAGCATTACCTTGATTGCCAAAGCAGCGTTAGAGCAGCAATGCGAGTATTCAGAAGCTGCGCTGCGCATCTGGGTGTTACTTGAAAATTATCAACCTGAGTTGGCGCAAGCTTGCCGTTTTCCAGCCTTATTCGAAATGTATGATTGTGTGAAGGCAATGCCTACTCATGACGCACGTAAAGCGCTCGAGAAAAAAGAACTTCGGCATTTAGATCATGTCCGTGAACAAACACAAATTCGTGTGCATGCTGCCATGACCAAAGATTTAGAAAACCTGCTGAAAAGTCTTGAAGCTCGTCATTAGGCGCTCAATGATTAATTGCACTGATATATTTGTTGTTATAAGCCGCATTGCATTCAGTGTTCTCTCAGGGATTTAGCCTGTAAGTCGCTGATTCATAAAGCCCAAACGGTAGCTCCCGCTTGGGCTTTTTGCTTATTGTTTGTAAATAACGCCCGCTTTCATCACAAAATTCACTTTGCCCATCAATTTGATATCCGTCAGTGGATTGCCGGGTACTGCGATTAAATCCGCAAATTTACCGACTTTGATACTGCCCAGATCCTGCGCTTCGTTGAGCAATTTTGCCCCTTCAATAGTTGCACTTAAAATCGCTTCATGCGCAGGCATGCCCGCTTCGGTCATAAAGACAAATTCTTGCCAGTTATCACCATGCATGCCGACACCGGCATCAGTGCCAAAAGCGATTTTGACGCCCGCTTTATAGGCGCGGCTAAAGGTTTGTTGAATTAAAGGGCCGATTGCAGCCGCTTTTAACCGCACCATTTCAGGAAAGTAACCAGGAACTTTGGCTTTCTCTGCAACATATTTGCCGGCACTGATGGTGGGGACGTAGTAAGTGCCGTAGCTTTTCATTAATTTCATGGTGTCATTATCCATGAAAGTGCCATGTTCAATCGAGTTCACACCCGCTTTGATTGCGCGTTCCATGCCTTCTTTGCCATGGGCATGCACCGCGACTGTGAAGCCATAATCTTTCGCAGTGCTGACAATTGCCGCGAGTTCTTCATCTTTAAATTGAGCATTCATGCCGCTTTTAGCCACACTCAACACACCGCCGGTCGCGGTGATTTTGATGAGATCCGCGCCTTCTTTGTAACGCTGACGCACGGCTTTACGCGCTTCTTCTGGGCTATTGATGACGCCTTGTTCTGGCGTTGGTGAGCCCATTCGGTCGAATGACACCCCATTGGTTGGATCGGCATGGCCCCCTGTGGTCGCAATACTGGTGCCAGCCGCATAAATTCTTGGGCCTTTGACATACCCTGCATTAATCGCTTTGCGCAGTGCTGTACTGACATGATGCGCATCACCGAGCTCACGCACTGTAGTAAAACCTGAAAGCAGCGTTTTCTCAGCAAATGTCGCGCCACGCAGCGCGTAATCGGCTTCATTCATGGTGAAGCCTTCGCTGTAGGATTGTGGACTACTTTGATAGGAAAAGTGGGTGTGCATATCCATCAAGCCTGGCATCACCGTGGCTTGGCGCAAATCAATGACGGTGTCACCCGCTGCAGGTTCACGGTAGCCTGCTTCGATGGCACTGATGCGATCTTTTTCAACCACAATAGTCTGTGCTTTTAAGATTTGTTTTTCTTCTGCGGTAATCACAGTGCCAGCATGGATCAGTGTGGCACTGTGTGCTAAGGCCGGCAATAAGCCTATTGCCAGCAATGAAAGTGGATAAATTTTCATGATTGTTCCTGGATTTTGTGTTGTCGCTTTGTTGTTATTCATTTCATTGTGATGGATCAAATCATACTGCAACACAGACTTTATACTGTTGCCAGTTCAACTTTGGCGAATGCGATATGATGACCACATTTTGGGATGAAGCACTGATAGCGAAATATAATGTGAAAGGACCGCGGTATACCTCTTACCCGACAGCATTGCTGTTGCGTTCAGGGTATCCAATCGACCGTGCACTGACCGCATTAAAGAATGCTGGCCCAGCTTTGAGCCTTTATGTGCATTTACCATTTTGCCGCGAGCTTTGTTATTACTGTGGTTGTAATAAAGTCATTAGCCGTGATACCAGCAAGGCTGATCGCTATCTCGACAACTTGGCTTTTGAGATGCAAAGCTATCAAGTGGCGACTCGTCACCAAACTGTGCAGCAGCTGCATTTTGGTGGCGGCACGCCGACGTTTTTGGATGAAACGCAATTATTGCGCTTGATGGATTTACTGCATGCTCATTTCCACTTTGCAGAGGATGCCGAGCTCAGTATTGAAATTGACCCAAGAACTTGTTCGGTAGAGAAATTAGCGCTATTGCGTCGCCTAGGATTCAGCCGAGTGAGTTTCGGTGTGCAAGACTTTGATGCGCAAGTGCAACAAGCCATTCATCGTTTGCAAAGTATTGAGATGGTTGAAACATTGGTGGTTGCAGCGCGTCGTTTGGGGTTTACCTCGGTGAATCTCGATTTGGTCTATGGCTTGCCACATCAACATTGTGCGAGCTTTGCCAACACCTTGCAGGAAGTCATTCGACTCGATCCGGATCGAATTTCCTTATTCAGTTATGCCCATTTACCCGAGCGTTTTGCAGCGCAGCGCAAAATTCCAGAGCAGGCATTGCCGGATGCTAAAGAGAAGTTGGCGTTACTCGCGTTGTCTGTGGAAACCCTGCAGCAGGCGGGATTTAATGCGATTGGCATGGATCATTTTGCCAAAGCTGCTGATCCCCTGACGATTGCGCAACTGCAACAAAAACTGACACGAAATTTCCAAGGCTACAGTGTTGATCCTTGTGATGCATTGTTAGGGTTAGGTGTCTCAGCAATTAGCCAAGTTGGCGATCAAATCTGGCAACAACACAAAGATTTAAACGACTACTATCGTGCTTTGGCTCAAGGCCAGTTGGCGATTGATAAAGGGTTAACGTTAAGCCGAGATGATCAAATTCGGGCTGATGTGATAGCGAACATCATGTGTAACTTTGTGCTCGATACACAAGCGATTGCGACCAAGTGGCAGATTGATTTCGCTGAATATTTTGCACAGAGCCTAGCCAGTTTGGCAACTTGTGAAGCTGATAACTTAGTGAAGTGGCAGGGCGAACGTTTGAAAGTGACTGCTCGTGGTCGGCCATGGGTGCGCGTGATCAGTGCGTGTTTTGATGCCTACTTGATGCCACAACAGCAAAATTACTCCAAGGTCGTGTAAGTTCGGGCGACTCCATGCCTGCGACACATTTGACGCAGGCATTACTCATGAATGTTTCGTCAAAGTCACTCTTGCGCAAACTTACCTAAACAGAATGCAATGTCACCACTATGCAGCCAAAGCTCGCCAGTCCGAAGCTGTGGTTGACTCAACGCTTCTTCCACTAACGCATAATACAAGTTACGACCAAACTTCGCTGTCAACCCGCGAGGGAGTTGCAGGTAAGGCAGTAATTCTCCCGATGCGGGCTCAGGCTTTAACAATACCGGCAGTTCAGCCGAAATTAAGTAACTTTCGCCGACACTGCTGGTCACTTGTAGCAAAGGAGGCCGATTGTCTACTTGGATCCAAGCGTGATGAACCAGCACAAATGGCGCATCATCGACACTAATTTCGACTTGCTCGGCGGGTGTCGTTAACAAGTATTTGCCTTGCTGATAACTTAAAATCGCGGCAAAAAGCCGGATTAGTTCTAAGCGATTGATTGGACTGCCTTGATAAAGCCATGCACCATCCCGATGAATATGCAGGGGGATACTGCCACAAAAAGGCGGATGCCACTCTTCAACGGGGTAGTGTTTCAGCCCTGATAAAGTATGCTGTAACGACGTTAAATCCATAAGCAAGCTCCAGATGCGAGCAATAAGCGGATAAAATTCTGAACCCTCAATGCGATGGTATGTCAGACGATGCAACGACATTGTCTTCGTGTAGACAGTTTTTGTAAATGCTTCGAGCCTAGAGCACAAGGAGAAAAAATTGGAAATAGTCTTTAAATATATTTCAGAAAATCAGCATCTTATTTTGAATTACAGCATTAAATTCATCATTGCTGTCGTTATTTTTTATATTGGCCGTTGGGTCGCACTGGGCGTTTCTCGGTTAGTGGGCAAAGCGCTGTTGTTGCGCAAAGTCGATAAAGCAGTGGTGGCTTTTCTTTCAAGTATTGTTTATGCCGCTGTTTTAATCGCATGTACTTTGGTGGCCTTATCGCAACTCGGGATCCAAACCGCATCATTTTTAGCCATTTTAGGGGCTGCAGGTTTGGCTGTTGCTTTAGCCTTGCAAGGTTCGTTGTCTAATTTTGCATCCGGCGTGCTGATTATTATCTTTCGCCCCTTTAAGTCGGGTGATTTTGTCGAAGTGGCGGGCGTTTCGGGGATGGTGCAACGGATTGATATCTTTCAAACCATCTTCATCACGGCGGATAACAAAAAAATTATCGTGCCGAATTCGCAAATCACTGGCGGTGCCATTACCAACTATTCTGCGGAACCGCGACGTCGAGTCGATTTAGTGATTGGCATTAGTTATGACTCAGATTTGCGGAAAGCAAAAGCTGTACTTGAGCAGATTTTGGCCGCTGACTCACGAATTTTGACAGAACCCAAACCTATCGTTGCGGTCAGTGCTTTGGCGGATTCATCGGTTGAGTTAATTGTCAGACCTTGGGTTGAAGTCGCTGATTATTGGCCTGTTTATTGGTCCGTTCTTGAAGAAGTTAAATTGAAGTTCGATGCCGAAGGAATTGAAATTCCTTACCCACAAATGTCATTACACGTGAAACCGCAAGCAAAGGATGAAGTATGAAAATGAAGATTGGGATCATGGCATTTGCCATTTTTTCTGCAGCGACCCAGGCCGCCGATGAGTTAAAAGTTTGGACGACATCTGCCGAATTAGGGGCCATCACCACCTCGGGTAACACGCGCGGAACTTCGGTCACGGGTAAAATTGATGCCAAACAGGAATTAACGCAATGGAGCAATGAATATGTGCTCAGTGCTTATTTTAAAGAAGATGAAAAAATCGACGAAAATGACGTTCGCTATAATGAAAAGTCTGCCGAACGTTATTTTGCTTCGGTTAAAGGTGGTTATAAATTAGACAATGACAATGCCAAATTGTATGGCTTTGCTTCTCACACCAAAGATGAGTTCGGTTCCTATATTGATTACAGCTTACTTTCCATCGGTTATGGTGATCGTCTTTATGAGACTGAGACGATGCGGTTAGATGTGGAAATAGGTCCAGGTTATTTCCATGGTAAAACAGCTGCCACGCCAACTCAGTTAGAGACCACGGAAAAAGGCATTATGTTGCGCACAGCGGCAAGTTTCGATTGGGCTGTCTCGGAAAACGCCGGATTTCGGCAAACCTTAAGTATTGATAAGGGTGCTGACAATACCCGGACAGCCAGCGAAACATCCTTGAGTACTAAAATTAATGGCCGAATGCAGATGAAAGCTGCGTTTATCGTACAGAATGATACGCAAGTGCCTGTCAACAAAAAGGCCACCGACACTCAAACTTCATTGACACTGGTCTACTCGTTCTAATTGCTTCCCCAAATTGGCATGCCTGCGGCGAAATTTCGCTTCGGGCTCGCCATTCCGATTTGTTCGGCTATGCTTTAAACAAATCGATCACAGCAGCATAACAATTACAAGATGGTGTTCGCTTTTGTAGTCTGGGCGACAGTGCGGCACTCCTTGCTGGATCTCAGTTTCATCCAAATTTGCTGATGGACTTTGACTGATGGTTGATACTGCGAACTCAATTTTTCGAGCACATAAACAGTCGTTAGGTTCTCCACTCATTGTTTTTTTGTTATTAATTGTTATCGGGGCCTGCTGGGTTTTTGAGTTTGATCGTGAATTCTTCAGCGGTTGGTTAGGTCCTGAACAAACTTCCGCACTGCATCATTATCTGGGCTTTATGCTTGCAATTGGTTGGTTGGTGATGGCAAGTTGGTTGTTTTGGCAACGCAGTGTTTATCTGAACCGTTGCGAGAAATTGCGACAAAAATTCTTAAGTACCTTTGATCAATCGGCTGTAGGCATGGCTCATGTGGCACCGAATGGCTCATTTATTCGGGTAAATGAGCGATTTGCGCAAATGCTGCAATATCCACCCACAGAACTGTTAGGCCTGAGCTTTCACCAAATCACCCATCCTGAAGATTTAGTGGATGATCTGCAGTTAGTGCAGAAATTGGCCCGCGGCGATATTGAACACTACGATTTGGAGAAACGCTATCGCCGAAAAGATGGCAGCTTTTTTTGGGCGCATTTGTCGGTTTCTTATCATCGAGGCCGCACGCCAAACGAATGCTATTTTGTCTCAGTGATTGAAGATATTGATAGTAAAAAGCAAGGCGTGTTTGCTTTGGAAGCCAGCGTGGCGCAAGTGCAACTGTTACTCGATGCCACGGGCGATGCAATCATCGGAGTCAACGAAAATTCCGACATCACCTTCATTAATCATGCAGCCTTACAGCAATTAGGTTATCAGCAAGCCACCCAATTATTGGGTTTACCTTTATTGACCCTTGTCGCTAAGCAGAAATTTGCACTGGCTGTGTGGCGTGAAATTCAGAAAGCGTTAGAAAATAAAAGTGCGCATCAAGGGGAAGCTGAATTATTTGTTGCCAAAGATGGAGCCGCCATCCCAAGTGCATTTCGGGCGATTTCTGTACCCAAGGCTCAAGATGGCACTAGCATGGTCATTAGTTGGCAAAATATCCGTGAGCGGAAAATTCAACAATCGCGTCAGCAGGCGCAGACCCATTTATTACAGCGCTTGTTGGATGATGCCGAACTCGCAGACTTGCTGACAGAACTTGCGCATTTTATTGAGCAACAAAAGCCTAATTTAAAATGCTCAATCCTTTTGGCAAATCTTCGCAAAGGCACTTTGCACGTCGCTGCGGGGCCTAGTTTACCTGCTGATTACAACAAAAAAGTAGATGGATTGGCCATTCGTTATGGCAATGGCTCTTGCGGCACCGCTGCTGCAACGGGCCAACCTATAGTGGTCAGTGATGTGCATTCAGACATGTTGTGGTTAAACTTTCAAGATCTGATAGCGCCCTATGAATGGTTGCAAGCGTGTTGGTCGACGCCTTTTTTTGCGGCAAATCGGCAGGTGTTAGGCACTTTTGCCCTTTATTGTTCGGAGCGCCGTGAACCCACCATAGAGGAACGTGAGCTGATCGAATTTACCGTGGGAATTGCCGCCTTTTTAGTAGAGCGGAGTGATGCCAAAGCGCGGTTTGATTTGATGTCCAAGGCCATCGAACAAAGTCCAGTCGGAATTTTAATTGCCGATGAAGAACAAGTGATTGAATATACCAATCAACGGTTTGCCTTGTTAACCGGACAGCAAACTGCACTCGTGCTCGATAAGCCACTCATGCAAGTCTTTCCGCCAGAGTTACAACCCTCGATTAGTCAGGCGATTGCCCAAATTTTAGCGGGAGAGCAACAAGTCGTCAGACGGCAAGACCATTTGCAAAGGCCTGATGGCAATTGGTATTGGCAGGAAAGCTGTTTTTATCCAATTATCGGCCGCCAACAGCAGGTGACACACTTACTGCTGGAGCTGGAAGATATCACTTCGCAAAAACTGGCAGAGCAGCAGTGGATGGAGAGTGAGTTACGCTTTAGAACTTTACTCGACAACACCCCTGAAATTTCCATCCAAGGTTATGAAGCTGATGGTACAACCTTTTATTGGAATAAGGCCAGTGAGGTGTTGTATGGCTATACGCAGCAAGAAGCGATTGGCCAGAATCTACTTGAGTTGATTATTCCAAAAGCGATGCATCCTGAAGTTAAAGCGGCTATGCAATATATGGCGGAGTCGAAAACTCCCATCCCTTCGGGTGAATTACAATTGCAACGACGAGACGGTTCTTTGGTGCCGGTGTATTCAGGTCATGCCGTCGTCAATTTACCTGGGAAACAACCGCAAATCTTCTGCATGGATATCGACTTAACTAAACGGAAGGAACATGAGGCAGGCCTAAGGCTGGCTGAGGCGGTCTTTAACTCTAGTCAAGAAGGTATTTTGATTACCGATATTGAAAAAAATATCATTTCAGTGAACCCAGCGTTAGAACGCCTGTTCGGTTACAGCGAGCAAGAATTGATTGGCCAGACCCCAAGTTTATTAAGATCGGGGCGGCATTCGGAGGATTTTTATCAGCATTTATGGCGAGAGCTGACAACCCAACATCATTGGCAAGGCGAGATTTACAACAAGCACAAAGATGGCACTGTGGTGCCTTTGCAACTCAGTATTAGTGCCGTATTTAATGAAAATAGGGACGTCAGCCATTATGCGGCTGTGTTCACCGATCTCACCAAAATTCGCGCAACTGAAGCTGAAATGATGTTTTTGAGTGAACATGATGAATTAACGAACCTACCAAATCGTCAATTGTTTATGTCGCAGGTCGATCAAGCAATTAAACAAGCCAGTCGAGAGCAAGAGCAATTTGCGGTGTTAATGCTGGACTTAGATCATTTCAAAGATGTGAATGACTCCTTTGGTCATCAGCATGGTGATCAGTTGCTGCGTTTAGTTGCCCAAACGCTTAAACGCAAGTTACGTGAGTGCGATGTGATTGCCCGTTTAGGCGGCGATGAATTTGCTATTTTGCTCAAAGCCATGCCTCAGCCCGAAGATGCAGCGATGGTTGCCAATAAAATTATCGGATTAATGACCGAGCCATGGTTATTGGACGATAAAATGGAAGTCACGATTGGCGCATCCATCGGCATCAGCATTTATCCGGAGCATGGCACTAATACCGCCATTTTGCTGCAAGGGGCTGATGCAGCACTCTATAAAGCCAAAGCTGCAGGACGAAATACGTTCACATTTTATGCCGATGAATACACTCAAGCGGCTCGGCAGCGTATTACTGTCGAAGCGCAGTTACGCAAAGCTATCAAAATGGGACATTTGCGCGTGTTCTATCAACCGCAAGTCGACATCCATACTGGCCGAATCATTGGCGCTGAAGCCTTAGTGCGTTGGTTAGATCCTGAACGTGGATTGATCCCGCCGAGCAGCTTCATACCCGTTGCTGAGGTTTGTGGCTTAATTCACGAAATCGGCGAATTTGTCTTGGCGGAAACTTGTCGGCAGGGTCAGCAATGGTTAGCTGAAGGATTGCCGAGGTTGACCCTGGCGGTGAATGTATCCCCGCAACAATTTAAACGCCATGACATGCATAAGATGGTGACTGATGTGCTGCGCAATAGTGGTTTCCCAGCCTATGCACTGGAGTTAGAACTGACCGAAAGTGCCTTGATGGATAACGAAGAATCTGTGGTGAATACACTGAATGAATTACGGGGTTTAGGGATCCGTTTAGCCATTGACGACTTTGGGACTGGCTATTCCTCACTGGCTTATCTCAAACGTTTCCCACTGGATGTGTTGAAGATTGATAAGAAATTTATCGATGATATTCCTCGCAGCAAAGATGATATGGCCATCGCGAATGCGATTATTGGCTTAGCACATACCTTAGGGTTTAAAGTGTTGGCTGAAGGCGTAGAAACTATGGAGCAACTTGAGTTTTTGCAGCAGCAGCGGTGTGATCATTATCAAGGTTATCACTTTAGCCCACCAGTCCCAGCGGATAAATTCAAAGCCATGTTATTGAAACAACTGCACCATTAATTCGATGGTGCTGGGTTACCCCAGCAATGTCTTCACGACTTGAATTGGATCCGCTGTTCGTCGCCCACAAGCCCTAAATGAAATGATTTAGGGCTTTTTATTGAATGAGCAGCGTTAGCGGAGACGTCGACGCCAATAGCCGACCAGCAATAAACAGGCAACCCCATAATGCCACACTCCACCACTGTTAGTTTCGGTTGGTGCATTGGGCTCTGCTGGCGGTGTCACCGGCGGTGGAGTCACAGGCGGTGTCACAGGTGGCGGTGTTACCGGCGGTGTCACTACGGGGGGGCTGCTGACGGTCACACTTAAGGTAGTGCTTGCTTGTTGCTGCGCACTATCGCTGACAGCCAGTTGGATCGGGTAGGTTCCTGCTTGTGGAAAACTATAGCGCTGTTCGGCACCTTGATAAATGACATTATTGATAGTCCACAAATACTGATTAATTGCGCCATTCGCACTCGTTGCATTTGCTGTAAATTGACAGTTCAAATTGTCACATTGCGCTGTAATGCTAACGTTCGGCTGAGCAAACACTTGAATGACTTTACTCAGCTCGGCAGTATCAACACCATCACTCACTTGCAAGGACACTGAATAATTGCCAGGGGCGCTAAAGGTAAATTGCGGACTCACGCTGGTACTGGTTTGATTGTCGGGAAAGCGCCAAAGATAACTCAGAGTTTCATTGGCTTGTTTTTCACTGCTATCAGTGAATTGGCATTGTAAATATTGACACTGCGCAGTGAAATTCACTTTGCGAGGGGTTGGTGCCACGATATCGATATATTTGGCATAAATAGGGCCGATTTGACCGCTTTGATCCGTCGCTCTGAAGTACAGTGTATGGCGGCCTAGGCTCAGGTTTGCCCCATCAACGGCATACTCGATCAGTTCAGAATTGCTATCGAATTGGCCATCTTTAGCGTTCAGTTGCAGCGGGGTTGCATCCGCATCCAGTGGGAATTGATCAATATAGACAGCGACGCCGTGGATATTTTGGCTGGCCTCAATACCATTAAGTTGATTGAAGCGACGATCGGTTGCTTGCAGACTCAAGGTTAATTGACGATTTTTGGCTAACGCAGTCACGCCTGAACTGAGTCCGACCACATCTGGGCCTGCTGGTAATATATAAGGGGCTTGTACCACTCGTAATGCATATTTCAAAGCGGGTAAATTGCGAGGCAGGATATCCTGTTGAAAGGTACTACAGGCCTGGAAAAATGCGGTTCCCATCTCGAAAGTAATGGCCGCAACGCCTAATTCGCCATAGCTGACACCATCACTGGTGCCATCAGTTGGATATAAACCGACGGATTGGGTAGGCGTATAATCATTAAAAAACGCTAACTTACGCCCCAATGTTTGCAGTGCGACGCCATTTGGTGCCACGGTATTGTTCTCACCCCAAGGCCACAACACCAATTCACTGTAGCTGTGTAAATCGATATGCATGCCTGAGGTATCCGCAGGCGCTGCATCTGTGCGCGCAGGGCCACGGCGATCTGGGAAAATACTGCGGACATAACGCTCGAGCGCTTGAACTTCGGGTTCAGAGCCTCGAGATAATCCGCGATAGGTGTTATCGCAGCTATTGTTACTACTGCCGCCATTGTTGGCAACAGCGTTCCAACCAAAACTAAAGTTTCTATTTAAATCAACGCCATAGTTACCATTGCTACATTGTTGGTCGTTAATATTTTTTCGCCATAAAATGCCAGTTTCAGCGATCTTCCGCCCTTCAGGGTTGGTCTGCAGCACTAAATGGACTTCATGGTGTTCTAACATCCAGTCAATATCGGCATCTTTGCCGATGCCATTTAATAACTCGCGGGCAAATTGCAGTGCGGTGGCAGCAGTGGTGTATTCTCTGGCATGAATTGCACTATTAATCAGTAGCTTGGGCTTATTAGGCTTGTCATTTTTTTTACTCAGTTTCAGCACATAAATGTCATAGCCGGCGCGGTTGTTCGTTTTGGCCCAACCAGAGCCTATCGGCTCGAAACTGGCATATTGCGGATAAGCATTGACCAATTGCCTCGCAACATCGTAGGTTTCTTCGACCGTTTCATAACACGAAAAGCCGGGGATCCCCTGTTGCGCTGTTGCTGAGATGTTGGCTAGCAAAGCGGTTTGCTGACTTTGTTGCCAGGCAATGGCAGGCTCCATTTGGACAGCATAAGGGCGCAGTCGGGCTTGTTCCTCTGCGTCTAATTGCAGAATGAGTTGACCAGTTTTCCAGTCGCCAGCTAATAAAGCATGATGCAGGCTAATGGCTGCTGCTCGGGCTTGCTCGGGGGATGCAAAGGTCACTTGAGTTGCTTCGGCAATCGCCTGTTGCTGGAAAGCCTCAAGTTGCGAAACATCATGAGTCACAGTGGCCGCTAAACCGCTGAGCAACAATAGCGTCGACAATGACATAAAATTATCCTGCTAATTAAAAATTAACTTGATAATAACAACTCGTCGTTTGAATTACTAGCCGCTGCTCATTGCCGACTCAACACTGCCGACCCAACGCTTATTTGGCGCGTTGCAGCTTATAACCAGCCTTTTTGTTGGGCAATCCGCGCGGCGTCGATCCGATTGCTGGCATTCAGTTTGGCCATCGCTTCCGACAAATAATTGCGAACTGTGCCCTCTGCGATAAACAACAATTGCGAAATTTCGGCGGTCGATTTGCCTTCTCCTGCTAAGCGCAGCGCGCGGCGTTCTTTATCATTTAATGGATCCTGCTCGCCCAGTGCCAATAGCGCCAATTCACTATCAATCACCCGTTTGCCAGCTTGCACTTTTTGCAAGGCGGCTAATAAATCTTCGATCGGTGCATCTTTCAGTAAAAAACCGCTAACACCACAATCTAAAGCTCGACGAATATAACCGCTTCGGCCAAAGGTCGTGATGATCACAACTTTGGTCGCACTCTGTTGCTGTTGCAACCAAGCGGCTAACTCCAAGCCTGTACGCCCAGGCATTTCGATATCCGTCAGTAATAAATCGAAGGCTTGTTGCTTTAATAACCGCAGTGCTTCGTCGCCATCAGCCGCTTCGACGAGTTCATGTTGGCTGCTAAGCTTCAATAGACTGGCGAGCGCGCCACGAACCATGGCTTGATCTTCCGCGAGTAAAATTTTCATACTGACGTCCTTTTCGGCAGCCAAATTGATAATTGGCAGCCTTGATCCAATTGATAATCGAGTTTCGCTTGTAATGCACTTAAGCGCTCTTGGATGCCGATGAGCCCGTTGCCAAAACCAAACTGGCTGACTTCACCATTGTCGCTCACTTGCATTTGAAAACCATCAGCCTCTTCGCTGAATTTAATTTGGCAACTGTTGCCTTTGCTATGGCGCAGAATATTAGTCACCAGCTCTGTTAATACCAAAATAATTGCCGATTCTTCCCGTGCTGCCAATTGGGGCACATCGCCTTCTAGCGAAACGGCAAAGCCATGTTCCCGCAAACGTTGTGCTAAGGCACTGACTTCAGCCAACAAGCCTTTATGTTTGTAGCCTGACACCGTTTGTCGCACTTGGGATAGCGAGTCCCGGGCGATTTGTGACAGTTCTTTCAGATGTTGTGCTGCTTGTTCTGGTTGGTCAGATTTTAGCAACATGGCCGCTAAATCGGCTTTTAAAATAATGCTCGACAGACTATGCCCCATAATGTCATGCAGATCGCGGGCGATCCGCTCGCGTTCTACCATTTGTGCCAGCTGTTTAATTTCGGCTTGGCTTTGTTCTTTCTGCCGTTGATTGAGCTGGCGGTTGCGTTCGAGCAAGCCAAAAAAGGTCACACCAATGGTTAACACACTGCCATACATCAAAAAGTAGGGGCCAGTAAAATCGTTCCACCATTGTAAGATGGCGAGCCAAGCGACAATCGAGGCCAAGCTCAGCGCAATAATCAACGGACGATAGGCAAAACCAATAAAAAATCCGATATAACCAAACAGCGCAATAGTGCCTGGATGCCAAGGGGTGGCGACTGAAGCGATCACCAACATCACCGCAATCGGTTGCCAGATTTGGTGAACAGGGCTTTGATAGGCCCAAAAGTAAGCGGCAATAAACGGGATTAACGCGGCGAGCAAAACCACAACGGTAAGCAGGCTATGCTGGCCAAAAAATAAGGGCACGATATAAAAACTGAGGTTGACCAGATAAATCCAAGCCCAACGTTTTTCTAAAGACACAGCCTGCATGCGTTCACTCCAAGCGAAAAGTTTCAAACAGCTTAAGCAGTTTTTGCGCGCTTGCCTACCGCCCTTGTCAGCAGAATGAGGTGACAAATGTCACCTCATGACTGAGGGAGCACCAATTGGCTCCAGCCGGAACCCGCTTGTTTAATGACCTTGATTTGCAATGGGATACGTTCTTTTAATGCTTCGACGTGGCTGATGATGCCAATCATTTTGCCGCGACTTTGGAGGCTATCTAGCGCGGTCAATGCCGTTTCCAAGGTTTCAGGATCCAAGGTGCCAAAGCCCTCATCCAAAAATAACGACTCGATACTGGTTTTGTGGCTGACCAAGTCTGATAACGCCAAAGCCAGCGCTAGACTGACTAAAAAGCTTTCGCCGCCCGATAAGGTTTTAATATCGCGCCGACTTTCCGCCTGCCAGCTATCAACCACCAACAGTTCTAGCTCTGCCTCGGGTTTGCGGCATAACTGATAGCGGCTGTGCAGTTGTTGTAATTGTCGATTCGCAAGCACAATTAACTGCGCCAAGGTTAAGCCTTGTGCATATTTGCGATACTTCGCGCCATCGGCAGAGCCAATTAATTGATTGAGTTTTTGCCAGTCTTCATATTCAGCCTGAGCCGCTTGTAACTGTTGATACAGAGTTTGCTGGGTCTCAGCCAAAGTTTGTTGCTGTTTGAGTTGTTGTCGCAATTGGCCGAGTAGCTCGCTAGTCGCCTGATGTTGCTGCTGCAAGGTTTCCGCTTGTTGCTGTAATTCGGGCAGTGTCAGAGTGGTCGCTGGATTGGCAGCCAGCTGTTCGCGTTGTGCGCTGGCTTGGGCTAATAAAGCTTCAGCTTGGCTGATGGCAGTTTGGAGTTGGTGCTTTTTCTGCGTTAACTCGGCCTGTTCGGTCTCAGATAAAATCGCCAATAAAAACTCGGCTTCACTGGCAAATGGGGTTGCGCTCAGTGCTGCATGCCATTGCTGTTGTTGCTGACTAATTTGCTGCGCCAATTGTTCTGCTTGTTGCTGATGCTGGTGATATTGGCCTCGCAGCGCTTCGAGTTGCGCGCTCGTTTGTTGCAGTTGGGCTGGCAGCGTTTGCAAATATTGTTGTGCGTGCAACAGATCGTTCGTTTGTATTTGTAATGGCGATGGCAATGGGATTGTGCTCGTGGGCAAGAATAACTGCCACTGTTGTTCCGCTTGCGCCCAATTCGCTTGGGCTTGTTGCAGGGCTGAGCCCGTCAACAGCAGTTGTTGTTGCAGATGTTGCAAGTCGAGGTCTTGCTGTTGCCAAAGCTGCAGGTAGCTTTGGAGTTGTTGTAAACGGGCAACCATGGCCGCAAGTTGAGATTGTGAGGGACTCTCAGGCTGTTGCGCTAACTGCGGATCGGCTGAGTCACTGATGTTGTCGCCAAATTGGCGAAAGATCTGCTGTAGGTTAGCGATTGCTTGCTGGAATTGCGCAGCCAGTTGTTGTTGTTCTTGCTGATTTTGCTGCCATTCTTTTTGCAATTGCTCCGCTTGCTGGCGGTTGAGTGCTAGCTGTTCCGCCGCTTGTTGCAGGGATTGTTGTTGCAAATGCATCGCTTGTTGCTGTTGCAACAATTGCTGCTGGTTTTGTTGCAGTTCATCAAGCTGCTGTTGGCACTGTTGCACGAGCGTTGCTTGCTGCGCAATCATCGTCGCCAAGCCAGCCTGATCTTGCTGTTGATAACATGCCAACGCTTGTTGCGCCCACGTTGCGCCTTGGGCATTGCCAAGCAACAGTTGCAATTCGGCTTGTATCTTTTCGCTCTGTTGTTGCAGTTGAGCTTGCTGCTGCTTTTGCTGCTGCTGGCGTGCCAGCAAGCCAGTTTTTTGCTGGCTGAGCTCACTGCCTTGCTGTTGTAAGCGATTCAGTTCTGCACTTGCATCGCGCCATGCCTGCTCGGCGACATTGAGCTCTGGCAATGGATGATTGGCATAAGGGTGCGCCAAACTCCCGCAGAGTGGACAAGGTTGCTCAGGTTGCAGGGAATCGCGCAGTGTGGTGAGTTCGGAGATTTTCAGTTGTTGCTGCCAAATGAGCTCTTTATCCTTAACCACTGCGGTTTGCTGGCGATATTGCTCGCGACACTGCAGCAGCTGCTGTTCAAGCTGGGCTAGCTCTGGCGCAACTTCTGCCAATTGTGCGTGAAGCGTTTGTAAGTCCGCCTGCAGTTGCCAACCGCGTTGAGCCAGTGTCTGAAATTGTTGGCATTGCTGCAATTGTTGCAGCTGCTGTTGCTGTTGTTGGCTTAAGCCTTGGCTCGCCAGTCCATCCACGCGTTGTTGTAATGCGTTGACTTGCTCTGTGTGCGTTTGTACTTGCTGGGCGAGTATCTGATGTTGTTGTGCTAAATGCTGCCGTTGCTGTTGGTTTTGCGTAAGTGTCGCGCTGATTTGTTGCTGCTGCGCAGTGAGACGATGAAGCTGCTGCTCCTGCTGGATACTTTGTTGCAGTACAGGCTTTAAGCTAGCCATCCATTCGGCAGCTTTGGCGGTATTTGGCCGTTGTTGGACCACCGTTTGCAATTGCAGCAGTTGCTGTTGTTGCTGCGCTTGCTGCTGGCTCAGGAGTTGCTGTGCGGTGAAGCTATAGGCCGTCAACTGCCAAAGACTGTGGGCATACTGCTCGCCGAGTGGCTGAAGTTGTTGTTGCAGTTGCAGATGTTTGCTGTTGAGTTCATCGCGCCGCTCCCGCTGGTTCAGTAAGAGTTGATACTGTGGTAATAAGCGGGCGACCAGCGGGAAATTGTCTAATTTCGTCAAGCCGACCTTGGCTTGTTGCATCGCTTGGTGCGCTTGTTGTAACGCGATACTGGCTTGTTGTTGCAAGGCAATGGCTTGGTCATGTTGTTGCCACCACTGCATGGCGGGTTGAATGAGTTGGATGGCCTGTTGTTGCTGCTGTTGCTCTGCAATGAGCGTTTGCATTTGTTGCTGCAGAGCCGTGACTTGCTCTTCACTGAGTAAAGCGAGTCCTTGCAGTTGTGCTTGTTTGATGTCTTGTTGTTGTTTCAGTTCTTTGCAATGTTCATAGACTTGCATTGAGAGCTGGCCGTAAATCTCGGTGCCGGTCAATTCTTCTAACAGCTCGGCGCGTTCGTTGGCATCGGCATGTAAAAAGGCGGCAAAATTGCCCTGCGATAACAACATCGACCGAGTAAAGCGTGCGAAATCTAACCCGGTAAGCTCCTCGGTCAGCCGCAGCTTTTCAGTGCTTTTATCCGATAAAATAGTGCCTTCCAACGTGGCAAGTTCCACCTTGGCGGCTTGCAATTTGCCATCGACAGTCCCGCGCGAGCGTCGTTGCGACCAAAAAGCGCGATAGCCTTGACCGCGCACTGCGAATTCAACCTCTGCCAAACATTCACTACAGTGCCGACTCATCAGTTCGTTGCTTGTTTGCGAGACATTCTTCAGCCGTGGCGTTTGATGATAAAGCGCTAAACAAATGGCATCGAGTAGGGTACTTTTACCCGCCCCGGTAGCGCCGGTGATGGCGAATAAATTACTTTGGGTGAAGGCGGGATCACGGAAATCAATCCGCCACTCGCCACGCAAAGAGTTTAAGTTTTGAAGGCGAATTGACAAAATTTTCATACGGGTTCCTTCGCCTGCTGTAACTGCTCCAATGCCAAATCATGCAGTTGTGCTAAGCGCGCGCTTAAGCTTTCACTTAAATCAGCTTCAGCCAATCGAATCGCCATCACTTCCTTGGGGCTCAGTGTGTGCAGATCCGCTGCAGAGTTTGCTTGGCCGGCATCTTTGGTGAGACTGCGTTCTTTGCGTAAACGCAATAACTCGACGGGCCAAGCTTCGAGGATGGGTTGTAACACCAAACTGATATCCGTAAGTAGCGCATCTTCGCCGCTTAAGGTAAGTTCCAACCACAACACTTGGTGGGCAGCTAAGGGCTCGCAAGCAGTTTTGAGCTGTGCTGGCAAACTGGCTAAATCCGAGGTGATACTTCGCATCGGCTGAAAGCATGGCACGGCCAAACTTTGTACTTTGGGGACTGTTGGGTGGCAGGCGCCATCAGGGAATTCAACCAATAACACTTGTTTTTGTTGCCGCGCTTCATCAAAACTCAACGCCAGTGGTGAGCCGCAATAACGCATGCACTCACTTCCAGCGACTTTTTGCCCTTGATGAATATGGCCAAGCGCGAGGTAATCGAACGGTGGGAACGTATTGGCTGGAAACGCATCTAAAGTCCCGATGTAAATTTCGCGCTCGGATTCGCTGCGACTTGCCCCGACTGTGGTGAGATGGCCGGTGGCGATAATCGGTGCTTTGGGTTCTTGGCAGAGAGCAAGGTCATACAATTCTTGATAAATCTGGCCAATTTGCTGTTGCAGTTGCTGCTGTTTTTCGAACGCAGTTTGCCCAGCCTGACTGAGTAGTTTGTCTTTGGCGCTTAAATCGCGAGCGCGTAAAAATGGCAGCGCAATGAGCCACGCCGCAATCTCGCCCGCTTTATTGCGCAGTGGCAGCAAATGTTGCTGCAGATCTGGGTGAAAGCCAGGAACGACATGCGTTTGCAAACACTTTAATAACTCGGCACTTTCGTTCAGCACGGCAATTGAATCGTGGTTACCACCCAGCATCACAATTTGGCACCGGCTTGCCTGCAAGTCGACAATCAGCTGATGATATAAAGTTTTGGCGTAACTGGGCGGCGTCGCGGTATCGAATAAATCGCCAGCGACCAGCAACACATCAATCTGCAGACTCTGAATTTGCGCAATCAGCCAAGCAAAAAATGCCTGATGTTCGGCCTCGCGGTTTTTGCCAAAAAATTGTTGGCCCAAATGCCAATCAGAGGTGTGTAAGATGCGCATAAAAATCTCTCGCGTTGAGCAGGGCTGCAGTGTAACAGCCTCAGTCACAGAGATGCCAGCCCATGGCACTGCGCTTGGTTTGATCTGTCAGGTTTAGCGACAGATGGGAGATGTAGGCATTGTCGAAGAGGTTTGGTGTATGCCCAATCGAGGCTGCCCAATCAAGGCCTATGCCCAATCGAGGCCAGCCATGTTTTCACCCAACCTAAACCACCCAAAGCCAGCCATTTTTCGTTTGTGGCTGGCACCGGTTAGTTGCCCAGCTTAGTTGGGCTCTTTTTAGTTGGGCGCTGTTTAGTCTTGGGTTCACACCTTTAACTGCGCTGCTTTAGCCAGTAAATCGGTGCTTAACTGTTGCTGTTGTTCAGACTGTTGCGCCAGTTGGCTGATGGCTTGATCGGTGACAATCGCCGATTGATGAATTTCGGCAATGGCCGCACTAATTTGCGCGCTTCTGGCGGATTCGTCTTCGCTCAAGCTGGTAATGGCACTGGCAACTTGGCTGATCCGAGTTGCGGCGTGACGGATATGCGCTAACACTTCATCAGCATGATGTGCACTATGCAAACATTGCTCGGCGGTTTGTTGCTCCAGTGCTAAACCTTGGCGTGTCTCGGCGACTGAGCCGGCTAAGCGATTCAGCATGGTTTGAATTTCAGCAGTGGCATTGGCGGTATTGGCAGATAAACGCCGAACTTCGTCGGCAACCACAGCAAAGCCGCGACCATGCTCGCCTGCTCTTGCCGCTTCAATCGCAGCATTCAGGGCTAATAAGTTGGTTTGCTCTGCCACGCCGCGAATGGTTTCCAGCACTTGCATTATATCGGAAGAAGCCTGATCCAATACTGCCATACTGGCAGTAGAGTGGCGGATTTGTTCCGCAAGTTGACCGATCTGCTGATTGAGTGATTTAACACTCGCTTCACCTGACTGGGCTTTTTGCTCCGTTAATTGGGCGTCGGAATTGGCGGCGGTGATTTGTTGCTGTAAAAATTGCAACGCTTGGGCTGCTTGGCTGGCCTCCGCATCTAACTGGGTTAATGCGGCTTTCTGCTGATAAACGGCAGATTTGCTTTGCACACTAAACGCTAAGTTTTGGGCTGCCAGTGCTTGGCTTTGTTGACTGGTTTGCTGGACTTCGCGCAATAAACCCGACAATCCGCTAAATAGTTGCTGCAGAGCTTGGCTGGTTTGGCTGAGTTCTTCATCTTTGTGGCGGCTGAATTGCTGTCTCAAATCATTGTGCGCTGCAGCTTTAGCCAATTGCTGTGACAGTTGCTCTAAAGGTCGAGCGATGCCAAGCCCAAGCTGCCTGGTTAATCCGAGGACAACCAGTCCCAAGCCCAAAGCCGTGAGAACGCTGGTCAGCCACAGCTGCTGACTTAATGCACTCAGCGATTGATAAAGCTCCGAGGTTTGCTGTTGCGTGAGCAGTAGCACCGACTGAGCCCCAATTGAAACTTGTTCACTACGCTGCAGATATTCATCGCCATTTTGGGCGATGACCGTGTTCATTTGCGGTTTGCCCTGTAGCAAACTGCTCGCTTGGCTTGCAGTGGGAATAGGCTGACTCGATTGACGCAAATGGGTGAGTAGTTGGCCCGCACCATCCAGTAAAAAGCTATCACCTGTGTTCCCAAGGCCGATATTTTGCCATTGCTGGCCATCAGACATTAACTGACTGATCTTAGATAATGGCAATTGTGCCACCAATACACCGGCCAGTTTTTGATCTTGCGGGCTGAAAATTGGGGCTGCCATAAAGAGGGTTAATTGTTCAAATTGGCCACTAAAAGGCGCAATTGTTGACACTTGCCAGCCTTCGTTCGGTGTTGCGATCACTTGCTTGACCAAAGTTGCCAGCGCTGTGTTGGCAAAAGCGCCGTTGTCCAAAGAGGTCGCAAAAACCGGGGATTTATTAACCGAATACAACACTGCTTTCGAGTTGGCTTCAACGAGATACAGCTCATCGTAATGAAAACGTTCGACAATTTCGCGAAAGCTTTGGTGAAAACGGCGATGTTGTTGGCCATAGACTGAACCATCGCTGCGATCAACTAATTTGGCACTTTGCTTGGGGGCGTCTGAGTTGGTGACTAGGTAATAGCGTTGCAAGAGCAGCGTTTCGTAGGATGATTTTTCTAGCCATTGCTCAATGGCGGGTTTGGCATTGAACTGTGCGGCGTAAGCTAAATATTGTTGCTGATACCACTGCAGGACTTCGGCTTTTAGCGCGGGTGCAGCGGGTGCTTCAACTTCGTAACGATAGGATTGATAAGGGTTTTTAAGTGCTTGAATGGCTTCTTGTGTCATCCGATTATTCGCCAAACTTTGCAACATATCCCGCTGTTGGTCGAGATATTGGCTGAGCGCTTGCCGTCGGCCTGTGGCCACAGCTAAGAATTGTTGATCAATGCTGGTGCTCAATGCTTCCTTGGCAGATTTGCCTGCGAGTGTGCTGCTGATCCCTACCGCAAGCAAGATGGCGCCCATTGTTGTGCCACCCATTACCCACATAAGTCGATGTGCTATTTTCACGCGCAGTCCCCTTGTGTCACCCTATGGTTTGGCCGATTCTAGGTCGCTTGAATGACACTTTTATGACGACGATGTGGCAGGAAACACTCTATTCCCACGAAAGTCATTGTGCTTGCGGTTGAATAGGATAAATTGGCGTCTGAGCATCGAAACTTTCTGGACTTGACCAGGCTTGGCAACGGAGAAGATATGAAATTGTTTATTGCTGATAAAAATTATTCGTCTTGGTCGCTAAGGCCTTGGGTGTTAATGCAAACTTTGGGATTGCCATTTACCGAACAAAATGAAACGTTCGACAGTGACGACAATGCCGCCAAATTTCGCACCTTCTCGCCCAATGGCAAAGTGCCATGTTTGCATGATGAAGCCTCACAAACTGTGGTATGGGATTCTTTAGCCATTGTTGAGTATTTAGCGGAACAGTATCCACAAGTGTGGCCCACCGAGCGTCGAGCGCGTGCTTTTGCTCGCAGTGCAGCGGCAGAGATGCATTCAGGTTTCACCGCACTGCGCGGGACTTGCCCGATGAATGTCGGGATCCGCGTCAAGTTAACACAAGCGCCTGCAGCGCTTCAGCAGGATTTGGTTCGGTTGGATGCCTTGTGGCAGCAAGGACTTGCCGAGTTTGGCGGGCCTTTCTTAGCGGGAGAAAGGTTTACAGCAGTTGATGCGTTTTTTGCGCCTGTCGCCTTCCGTGTGCAAAGCTACGGTTTAGTGCTATCGGCCGAGGCAATGGCTTATGTGGCAAGGTTGTTGGCACTGCCTGCGATGCAACAATGGACCAGCGCGGCACTGGCAGAAGGGCGACGCGAACCTTCGCACGAGCAAGCGTGTGTCGCTTTTGGTGAGCTCATCACAGATTTACGTCGAGCTTGATGATGCAAACGCGCAGCGGGTTGTTATACGTAGCTGCGCTTTCAGGAGGCACTTTATGGGCGTTTCATTTGTAATTAGCGAATTGTTGTTCGCACTATTTGTTTTTCGAAATGTTTGATGGGCGCTCGCACTGTTTGGCCCTTCAGTGCGAACGATTTTGCTGCCAAATTAGATAGAGTCCGCTGGCCATAATCACACCTGCGCCCAATAACATGCTGAGTGACGGGTAGTGTTGCCACAGCACAATATCAAAACCTAAACCCCAAATGAGGGCGGTATATTCAAAAGGTGCAATAACGGCGGGTGGCGCTAAGCGAAAGGCTTCAGTAATAAACACCTGGCCAGCAGCACCAGTACAGCCAATCACCAAAAATAGCGGCCAATGGTCCAGTTGCAGCGGTTGCCAAGTGGGGAAAGCCAAAGCACCTGCGCCCACCATGATGAGCGTCATCAACCAAAACACCATATTGCCGGCATGGTCTGATTTCGCCAGGATCCGCACGGTAATGGCCGAAACTGCGTAGCAAATTGCCGCGATAAACACCATCAGTGCGCCGATACTCAGCAGATTATCGCCCGTTGGCTTGAGCATATAAATGACGGCGGCAAGACCAACAAAAATAGCCACCCACTGTTTAGTATTCACTTTATCTTTTAACCACCACACCGAAAGTAAGGTGATGAGTAGTGGCGATGCAAAGAAAATACTATAAGCATCGGCCAACGACAGGGTTTCCAAACTTTTGATAAAGGCTGCCAGCATAATAATTCCAAGCACGGCTCGAAAAAAATGCAACGACCAACGAGCTTGCAGCAAGTGCTTGAGTCGATCAGTTTTTGCCAACCACAGCATGATAAATGGCCAAGCACATGCCGCACGTAAACAGGTAATTTGCATCGGACCGTAGCTCGCAGTGAGCTGCTTCATCGCCGCATCCATTGCAGAAAATAACAACACAGCGAGCAACATCGCCAAAATGCCTTTGATGGGGTTATCAGTGTTATGCATGGAATCATCTAGCTTTGGAAAAAAAGCCAATCTTACCACGACTATCGTCATGTTCCTTTTTGCTTCGCCAAAAATGGCTTCGGTTGAGAACCGTCTAATTGTGGACAGCCACTTTTGCTGCTTGGCACGGAGGTTTCGGCCTTCGGTTGTGTACAGGCCTTCGGATTTGGACAGCCACAATTTCTGCTTTGCAAGTGCCAGCTTGGCACGGAGGTTCCGACTGTCGTCGTGTTCCTTTTTGCTTTGCCAAAAAGGAACCGAAAAAGGCACCCCCAGTGCGCTCTTTCTCCCGCAATTCATACAAGCTTTTCAGGCACGGGCGAAACTCGCAGGGCGCTACCGTCGCCCCGCTCGAACAGTCGCCCGCTTAAAACCTGAAAAACTCGATGAATTGCGGCGAGCTTAAT
>JACCEA012508624.1_pt1 | contig 23854 bp, 24 predicted proteins | sample 7449851 | NCBI WGS metagenome assembly JACCEA01 (sample SAMN15323453, study PRJNA562643) | freshwater metagenome | isolation source: river surface water | place: USA:Blue River Watershed | collected 2017-08-18 | reverse complement strand
GAAGGTCTTGAGGCCCATCGATTCATAAGCCACGTTGCCCGCCAGGATCATCAAATCGGCCCAGCTGATGCGGTTGCCGTATTTCTTTTTGATGGGCCAGAGCAAGCGGCGTGCTTTGTCCAGGTTGGCGTTGTCAGGCCAGGAGTTGAGCGGTGCAAAACGCTGGTTGCCGGTGCCCGCGCCACCTCGGCCGTCGGCAATGCGGTACGTGCCCGCCGAGTGCCAAGCCATGCGGATCATCAACCCACCATAGTGGCCCCAGTCGGCAGGCCACCAGTCTTGGCTGTCGGTCATGAGCGCGGTCAGGTCTTTTTTGAGCGCTGGCACATCCAGTTTTTTGACTTCTTCGCGGTAATTGAAATCTGACCCGAGCGGATTGGTTTGGGTATCGTGCTGGTGCAGGATATCCAGGTTCAGGGCTTTGGGCCACCAGGCCATGGGGGTGTTGCCTGTGGTGGTGTTGCCACCGTGCATCACGGGGCATTGGCTGTCATTGGACATAACGATCTCCTTTTGGGTGAATGGATAGACAGACTGATAGGTTATGTTGATTAACTGATTTAATCCAATTGTTTTTGGCTAACCTCATGATATGGATTGGCCGCACCCTCACGCCGCACAGCCATTGAGGCACACTTGACTGCGGCACAACATGACAATGCTCAAACATGAACGAGAAGATGGCCCTCAACTCTGACCTCAGCCAACGCTGCGTGGTCAACAGCCACGCACTGGACTGGGTGGCTTCGCCCGCTGGGGGCGTGTCACGCCGCCTGCTGGAGCGCGATGGTGGCGAAGTGGCGCGGGCCACCTCCATCGTGCGCTACGCGCCGGGATCGTCTTTTGATGCGCACACGCATGGCGGTGGCGAAGAAATCCTGGTGCTCGAAGGCACTTTACAAGACGAGCACGGTGTTTATGGCCCAGGCACTTACATCAAGAACCCGGTAGGCAGCGCACACACGCCCTTCACGGTGGGTGGTTGTACCTTGTTTGTGAAGCTGCGCCATTTGGACCCCCGCGACAGCGAACGCGTGGTGATCGACTCGCGCCACACCCCTTGGCACCAAGGCATGGTCGAGGGCCTGAAAGTCTTGCCACTCAACACCTTCGAGACGCAAAACACAGCCCTGGTCCGCTGGGCACCACAGACATTTTTCAACCCACACCGGCATTGGGGTGGCGAAGAAATCTTGGTGGTCGAAGGCGTGTTCTCAGACGAGCACGGCGACTACCCGGCAGGCAGCTGGCTGCGCAGCCCGCACATGAGCCAGCACCAACCCTTCAGCCGCGAGGGTTGTTTGATTTTGGTGAAGACGGGGCACCTGACATGACGATCGCCAGCATCCGTGTTGTGGTGTTCGACGCCTATGGCACCTTGTTCGATGTGTATTCGATCGGCGCTTTGGCAGAAAAGCTTTACCCCAGCCAAGGCGCAGCGCTGTCGGTGCTGTGGCGCGACAAGCAAATCGAATACACGCGGCTGATCTCGCTGAGCGACCCCAACCCCAAAGGCAGTCGGTATTACCAATCGTTTTGGGACCTCACACGCGCATCACTGCGCTATGCGCTGACGCGGTTGGGTTTGGCGCACACCCACGCGAATGAAGACGCGCTGATGGCGCAATACGCCGAGCTCTCGGCTTTCCCGGAAAACCTGGGCGTGCTGAAAGCCTTGCGCCAACGCGGCGTGGCCACCGCCATTTTGTCCAACGGCAGCCCCGAGATGCTGCAGTCAGCGGTACACAGTGCAGGCATGGGCAAGCTTTTGGACGCCGTGCTGTCGGTGGACAGCGTGCGCCAGTTCAAGACCACACCCACGAGCTACCAACTGGTGCAAGATCGCTTTGGCTTTGCACCCGCCGAGGTACTTTTTGTCTCGAGCAACGCCTGGGACGCGCTGGGCGCCACCTGGTTTGGCTTCACCACGCTGTGGGTCAACCGCCAGGGCCTGCCGCCTGAGGCCATCGGGCCTGCACCCCACCACACAGGACGTGATTTGAGCGAAGTTCTGAGGGTCTTGGGCCTTCACTGAAGGCGAAACCTCAAAGCCGTTCAATGCCCGACGATCAGGTCTTTGCCGTCTTTGTCGTGCACCGCGAATTTGTCGACCAGGGTGGCGCTGGCATCGTTCAGGCCCAGCACCTCCACCTCGGCGCCTTCGCGGCGGAATTTGAAGACCACTTTGTCGAGCGCGCTCACGGCGGTGATGTCCCAGAAGTGGGCGCGGCTGACGTCGATCACCACTCGTGGCACCACCTCGTCAAAGTCGAACGCGTCCACAAAGCGCTCGGCGCTGGCAAAGAAAACCTGACCCACCACCCGGTAGGTGTGGCTGTCGCTGGTGACTTCGTGGTGCACCAGCAAGATCTGGCCGATCTTGTGCGCAAAGAAGAAGCCCGACAGCAACACACCGGTCAACACGCCCTGCGCCAAATCGTGGGTGAACACGGTCACGGCCACGGTGGCGAGCATGACCACGCTGGAGCTTTTGGGGTGCTTGCGCAGATTCTTGATCGAGCCCCAGTTGAAGGTGCCGATCGAGACCATGATCATCACCGCGACCAACGCGGCCATCGGGATCTGGCTGACCCACTCGCCCAAAAACACCACCAAGATCAGCAGCACCACACCGGCCACGAGCGTGGACAAACGGCCGCGCCCGCCAGACTTCACGTTGATCACCGACTGGCCAATCATGGCGCAACCGGCCATGCCGCCAATGAAGCCGGTGGCGATGTTGGCCACCCCTTGGCCCACACACTCGCGGCTCTTGTCGCTCTTGGTGTCGGTCATGTCGTCCACGATGGTCGCGGTCATGAGCGACTCCAGCAAACCCACCACCATGAGTGTGGCCGAGTAGGGCAGGATGATCATGAAGGTGTCCCAGTTCAGCGGGACATCGGGCAGCAAGAACACCGGCAAGCTGCTGGGCAACTCGCCCATGTCGCCGACGGTGCGGATGTCCAGGCCCATGCCGATCGAGACAGCGGTCAGGACCACGATGGTCACCAGCGGCGAGGGCACGGCTTTGGTGAGGTAGGGCAGGCCGTAGATGATGAGCAGACCCACGGCGGTCATGGCGTAGACCTGCCAAGTCACACCGACGGTGGCGGGGTTGAGTTCGGGCAGCTGCGCCATGAAGATCAAAATCGCCAGCGCGTTCACAAAACCGGTGACGACCGAGCGCGAGACAAAGCGCATCAACTGCCCCAAGTGCAGCCAACCCGCGATGACCTGCAACACACCCGTGAGCACGGTGGCGGCCAAGAGATATTGCAAACCGTGGTCCTTGACCAGCGACGCGATCACCAAGGCCATCGCTCCTGTGGCCGCCGAGATCATGCCGGGGCGCCCGCCCGCGAACGCGATGATGGTGGCGATCGAAAACGATGCATAAAGCCCGACCTTCGGGTCCACGCCCGCGATGATGGAAAACGCAATCGCCTCGGGGATCAAGGCCAGCGCGACCACCAGGCCCGCTAGTACGTCGTTGCGAACATTAAACAGCCAAATTTGGCGAAAAGAATGGAGTGTCATGCCAATAAGACCCTTTGGCTGAAAGGCCAGGGCTGTGGTTCGAAATGAGAAAAATTGCGTTGATAGACCGAAGGCGCTGAGCCTCAGGGCAAACACGGCGAGGAAGGATCAAACCAGGCAAACGCCTGATGCCAGTCAAGGGGGTGTGACGGCGTGAAAATGTCCGCGTGGCATGCCCAGGCCCGGGAAGTTGACCCACCCAAAGGTCAGCTGGGACGAAAAATTATGCATCGCCGCATTCTAAGGGGCTGGTCAAGGTCTACATCTGCCTGTGTAAGCCATGCGCAGGCTCTCCTTTTTTAAAATCCTTGCGACCACCACAAGGCCAAACACCTGCCCATGACCATGTCCTCACCCCATTTTCTTGCTTCCCTCATCGCGCCACACGGCCCGCTTCGCGTGGCCATCAACCTGGGCAACCCCGTGCTCGCCGGTCTCGACGCCGCAGGCGAGCCCTCGGGCATTTCGGCCGACCTGTCGCGCAAACTGGCTGCACAACTGGGCTTGGGCATTGAATGGCGGGTGTTCAAAAAGGCCGACGAATCGGTGCAGTGCGTGCGCGCCGACGACGCCGACATCGGCTTTTTTGCGATCGACCCGGTGCGCGGCGAAGGCCTGCATTTTTCACCGCCCTATGTGCAAATCGAAGGGGCCTACATGGTGCGCAACGACTCGCCGCTGCAAAGCAACAACGAAGTCGACCAAGCCAGCCACCGCGTCACAGTGGGTGCAGGCAGCGCCTACGACTTGTTTTTGACCCGCCACCTGAAAAACGCGGCCATCGTTCGCGCACCCAGCTCGCCTGCCGTGGTCGATGTGTTCATGGCCGAGCAACTCGAAGTGGCCGCCGGCGTGAAGCAGCAATTGGAAGCCGACGCGCAGCGCCTGCCCGGCGTGCGGCTGCTGCCGGGCCGCTTCATGGTCATCCACCAGGCCATGGGCATGCCCGCGCAGCGCAACGAGACAGCGCGGCAATTTTTGAACGCTTTTGTGGAAGATGCCAAGCAATCGGGCTGGGTGGCCGAGGCCTTTGTGCGCCACCAGATCCAGGGGGCGGCTGTGGCTCCGCCGGGCTATCCCGCACACGACTGAAGGCCGTCAGGTCCGGTGATAAATTGGGGCTTGATCTTTCAACCCACCCCAAGAGACCGCCCGATGACCTCCCCCAAAACCGACCGCCTGCCCGAAATCCCGCGTGAAAAAATGACCGACGCACAACGTGCAGCGGTCGACGAGTTGGTCAGCGGGCCCCGCGGCAAACTCTCAGGCCCCTTTGTGCCTTTGATGCGCAGCCCCGAGCTGATGCGCCGCATGCAAAAAGTGGGTGAATACCTGCGCTACGACAACACCGTCGGTTTGCACAACTCGGAATTTGCGGTGCTGGTCGTGGCGCGCCACTGGTCACAGCCGGTGGAGTGGCACATCCACAAACCGATCGCCATGAAAGCCGGTGTGAGCGAAGAGACCTGCGATGCGATTGCCGAAGGCCGCCGTCCGCCCCACATGACGGCCGAAGAAACCGTGGTGTATGACTTCTTGCAGGAGCTGCTGCACAACCAATCGGTGAGCGATGTGACCTGGGCCACTGCACAAAAAATGTTTGGCGACCAAGGCGTCATCGACATGACAGCGCACTGCGGCTACTACAGCTTGCTGGCCATGGTGATGAACACCACACGCCGCAGCTTGCCGGACAATGCCGCACCGGGCATTGCGCCTTTTCCTCACTGAAGGTCTGAACGAAGCTTCGAGGACCACTCAACCGAAGGCGTTGAGCGTTTGCCCACCCGCCTGCACCGGGTGCGCATGCACCAGCACCACGGCCATGACGCAAGTCTCAGTGCCCCGGTTGATCCAGTTGTGCACCGTACCGCGCTGCACCATGACGTCGCCAGCCTTCAGATGGACTTCCTCGCCGGACTCCAGCTCCATGTCGATTTCACCTGACATGACCACGATGTAATCCACCGAATCGGTGCGGTGCACACGCTGCTGCACTCCGGGATGGAAGTCGAGAATGCGGAAGACTGTGCCGTTCTCGATCACCGAAAATTTGCCCTCGCGCCTGCCTGCGTCCACATGGCCATTGTTGTTGGCGGGGTTGGTGTCGGTGGTCCACACATTGCACACAAAGCCATTGGGGCGGCCTTGGCGGTAGTGGCTGCAGACTTCGTCAATCTCGACGATGGCTTTGCCTTGTTCGTTGTGACCGGTGACGACGCGGCGAATGGACGGGTTGATCGGGGTGGACATTCAATGGGCTCCTTGGAAATCGGTTCAGTGGGCATCATGGCCCACGCGGCGCAGAAAATCGGCCATGGCTGTCGCCAGGGTTTCTTCGTGGGGGGCCCAAGCTGAAAACGGCAAAGCGGGCACGTCTTCGTCCGCCACCGGCAGCTCAAACAGTTCACAGCCGGGGATCAGGGCCGCCGCTTCACGCCCGTGGCGGGACACATGGGTTTTGTCGTTGCCGGGCACCAACCAGGTGGGCACACGGATGGCCTGCAAAGACTCGGTCGTCATGCCCAACACCGGCTCACGCGGGCCTTGCAAAAAAATCTGAAGCCAGTGGCGCATGACGGCGGTGAATTGCCGAGGGTCCATGGCCATCAGGCGGTCCTGGTTGCTGGGGTCGGCGGCAATCAGTTCTTGGTAATAGGGCGTGGCACACACGGAGGCCATACCGCCTTGCTCGGCCGCGCGGATGAACTGGCCGTAATAGTTCTCGGGCAAGCGGCCTGCTGTGAAAGCGCCGCCCGTGATGCGCAGCAGCAGCAAGCCACGCACCACCTCAGGATGACGCAAGCTGGTCAGCAAGGCCAGCCGCGCCCCTGAAGAGCCCCCGCCAAAAAACGCAGGCACCGCGTTCAGGTGCTGCATCAGCTGCACCCAATCGTCGGCCCAGATGTCTTCTTCACCCCGCTCACCGGCAATCAAGACCTGCGAAGCCCCGGTGTTGCGCCGGTCGTGCAGCACCACCCGAAATCCAAAGGCCGCGATGCGGCGCGCCAAGGGCAAAAATTCGGCACCGCTGCGCCGACCGCCCGACACCAGCGCCAGCCAGGGGCCTTGCTCGCCAAGAACCTCGTAGTGCAGGCGAACGCCTTCGGTGTTCACAAAGTCCATGGCTCAATCCAGCAGCACGGGCAAGCGCCAGCCAATGGCCGCTGCCACCGCATGGGCCACCTGCAGCAAATGGCCTTCGCTGTGCATGGCCGTCCCGATCTGCAAAGCCATGGGCAGGCCTTGGCTGGACACGCCCATGGGGCAGGTCAAGGCGGGATGTCCGGTCAGGCTGAACAAGCGGTTGCAAGCACTGCGCTGCCCGGTGGGATTGGCCATCAGGGCTTGCAAGGTTTCGGGCAAGGCTTCGCGGCCTGGCCACATCAGCACGTCGACCTGTTCAGACAACAAAGCACTGACCTGCTGCTGCCACACATCGGCCTGCACGCGGGCTGCTTGGTAGCTGTTCAAACTCAGCTGCACTGCACCCGCCAGTTTTTGGCGCAAGCCCTGTCCCAGCTGTTCCGGGTGGTCACGCCAGATGTGCTGCAGTTGTTGAAACGCTTCGTAAGCAATCAGGGTGTTGGCCGCCTGCACCACGGGAGGCTGTGATGGCCCTTCCACAGTGACCACCTGCGCACCTTCGGCTTGCAGTTTTTGCAGTGTCTCGTCAAAGCAAGCCTGGATCTGTGGGTCGTGTGTGGCCTGCCCGTTCTCAGCGTTGCGCCACAGCTCCGCAGGCACGCCGATGCGCAGCCCCCGAAGCACCGAACGCTGCACATCGGCGGTGCATGCGGTGGCCACATCGCTGCCATGCCAGGCGTCCCAAATCAGGGCCTGGTCCAGCGCGGTGCGCGTTAAAAATCCGGCCACATCCAGGCTGGGGGCCAGGGCGATCAGGCCAGACACAGGGTAAGCATGGCGCGAGGGTTTGAGGCCGACCACACCACAAGCGGCTGCCGGGTGGCGGATGGAGCCACCGGTGTCGGTGCCCGTAGCCGCCAGGCACAAACCTGCCGCCACTGCCGCACCCGAGCCGCTGCTGGAGCTGCCGGGCATGTGTGCCAGATGCCAGGGGTTACGCGCAGGCGGAAACAAATCATCTTCTGAGGGCGAACCAAAGGCAAATTCATGGCACGCCGTTTTGCCCAAACTGATGACGCCCAAACGCTCCAGGCCTGTCACCAGGGTGGCGCTGACCGTGGGCACCCAGTCGCGCAAATGCCGCGAGTGCGCGGTGGTGCGCACGCCTTGCGTGAGGTACACATCCTTGTGCGCCATGGGGATGCCATGCAAAGGCCCCCGGTACCGGCCTTGTGCGATCTCGCGGGTGGCCTGGTGCGCCGCTTGCATGGCGGCATCGAGCGTGGGCGTGACAAAGGCGTTCACTTGCCCATCGAGTCGCTCCATGCGGTCGATGCAGGCCTGCACCAGCTGCACCGGCGTGATCTTCTGCTGACAAATCAGGGCACTGGCTTGCGCCAAAGACAGCGCATGCAAAGGCGTGTCGGCATGCGCCTCAGCGAACGGGCTCAAGGGCGTCTGTCGGCTCATGCCTCAAGGCGCTGGCAGTGGGCTGGCTTGCTGAAACCATTGGCTGATTTCAGAGCCGTTCCAGAACACCACACCCGGCTGCTTGGCCAAAAATTCCAGCATCATTTCAAAATAGCGGATGCGGTGTGCAGCGCCCGAGATGTAAGGGTGCACCCCAAACGCCATGATGCGGGCGCTGTCGGCCGACTCGGCGTACAGCCGCTCAAACGCATCTTGGGTGCGCAGCAGCATGGCATCCGAACGCTCGTGCGAGGTGAGCATGATATTGATGTCGTTGAGCTCGATGGTGTAGGGCACCGAGACCAGTGGTCCATGTTGGGTGTGCACGTATTGCGGCTGGTCATCGAGCACCCAATCGCCAAACCAAGACATGCCCAGCTCTTTGATCAGGTCGGGGGTCTCCAGCGTCTGGCTGCGGCCCGGGCCCAACCAGCCTTGTGGGCGCTGGCCAGTGAAGCGGGTCAGCACGTCCAGCGTCTGCTGCATCATGGCCCGCTCGTCCGGAATTTTTTGAATCGGGATTTGCTCGTAGCAATGCGCCATGAATTCCCAACCCGCGTCGAGCGCGGCTTGCGTCACGCGTGGGCGGGTTTCGCACACCTTGGCATTGATCGACAGGGTCGGGCGAACACCGACATTTTTGAAAGCGTCCATCAGGCGCCACACCCCTACCCGCATGCCGTATTCATGCCAAGTCCAGTTGGGCACATCGGGCACCGGGGCTTGCCCGCCGGGCGGTGGCGAAACCATGCGCGGCATGGGTCGCGAGATGTCCCACTCTTCGATGTTGACCACCGGCCAGACCACCAGCCGCACGCCTTCGGGCAAGCGCAGTGGGGGCCTGTCCACGATGGCAGAAAAAGGCAGGCGGTCTTGGGGGCGAAGCACCCCGTTGTTCATCTCAAAACTCATCAGTTCACTCCACCAGGAATCGAAGCGGCAATTTGGCGCAGTTTGGCGGTTTCGGTACGGATTTCTTGCACCATTTGCTCAGGCGTGCTGCCCACCAGGCTCATGCCCATGTTGTTGAGCCTGCGCTGCACATCCGGATCGGCCAATGCGGTTTTGACCGAAGCGTTCAAACGCGCTTGGATGTCGGCAGGCAGGCCTTTGGGGGCGAAGATGCCCACCCAATAGGTCAGGTCATAACCCGGCAAACCCGCTTCACCCAAGGTGGGCACGTCCGGGTAGCGCGGATCACGCACCGAGCTGGTGGTGCCCAGAAAGTTGACCTTGCCTGCATCAATGTGCGGCTTGGCAGCGCCATCAAAAATCACCTGACACACACCTGCGAGCACATCCTGCATGCCGGGGCCAGAACCTTTGTAGGGCACATGCACCATGTCCACCTTGGCCATGGCGTTGAACAACTCGCCCGCAAAGTGCAAACCACTGCCCATGCCCGAGGTGGCGTAATTGATCTTGCCCTTGTTTTTAGGGTCGCGGGCAAAGGCCAAAAATTCTGGCAAGGTTTTGGCAGGCACTGAGGGGTTGACCACCATCAGCAATCCGTATTTGCCCACCAACGAAATCGGCGTGAAGTCATTCACCGGGTCATAGGACAGAGACTTTTCCACCACCGCCATGTAGGTCTTGGTGCCGTTGGTGGTCATGAGCAACTGGTAGCCATCGGGAGCCATTTTGGTGACCGCCTCGCTGCCAATGCGGCCACCGCCGCCGGCACGGTTTTCGATGACGATGTTTTGGCCCAGATTGCGCGACATGGCCTCGGCAATGATGCGACTGGCTTGGTCTGAGAAGCCACCCGCCGCGTAAGGCACGATGGCTTTGATGGGACGCTGCGGGTAGGTTTGCGCCTGAGCGGATGCCATTCCGGCGCTGAACAACAGGCCACAGCCCAGCCAGGCCAGAATTTTGCGCTTGGATGCCGTCATTGGAATGACCCCTTCGGTAGTCTCTTTGTGGTTTGGATGTTTCGGGGTTTTGGCGACCCCGTGCTGCACAACAAAAATCAGTATGCGTGCCGTTTTTTGGCTTGGCAATCGGGTGATCCCGCTTTGACGCCCGCCACAGGGTTTGTCGCTTCAATATTCCGAATCATGGAATACTTTGTCTTTTTGACCCACCGACGACACCCTGGCGCTCAGCGGTTGAGCCCCTTCAAGCCATGAACCCTTCCCCGAAAAACGACGGCGCGCAAAGCATCGCACGTGCCGCCCTGCTGCTGCGAACCTTGTCCACTTTCGGCTCGCAGGGCGCGGCACTCATGCAAATCAGCACCCTGACCCAACTCCCCAAGGCCACCGTGCACCGCATCCTGTCAGCCATGCTCGATGAACACCTGGTCGAGCGCCCCTGGGGCACACGCAACTACCGACTCGGTCCGGAGGTGTATGCCTTGGGCATGTCGGTACTGGATGTGCACGACATCAAAAGCATTGCCCAGCCATCATTTGAACGTTTGGCGCAAGTGACGGGTGAAACCGTGTACCTGGGCATACGCTGTGGCTACGATGCCGTGTGCTTGGACAAACGTCAGGGCCACCTGCCGCAAAACGCAGAAATCCTGCAGGTGCACAACCGCTGGCCCATGGGCATTGGCTCGTTCAGTCTGGCCATCCTGTCTTTTTTGCCCGATGACGAAATCGCCGACATCCTGGCTTTTAACCGCCTGCGCAGTGGCCAAGAGAAGGCCTTCAGCAAAATGGCCAGCGGCATTCAGAAAACACGCAAAAACGGTTATGCCCTGACCAAAACCCGCTCTGGTCGCGGCATCTCGGGCATTGCCGTGCCGGTTTTTGACCGGCGTCGTTACCCCATCGCCTCCTTGTGTGCTGTGTCCACGCTTGAGCGCATGACGGGCAGTTACCTCAGCGACCTGGCCACCACTCTGGCCCACGAAGCGGACATCATGTCCGCGCAATACGAATTGGCGCGCATGAACCCCACTCAGGCCGAAACCTGGCGAACGGCCATCAAGGACCCGCAAAGCCCACGCATCGCGTTTTGAGTACATGTGGCTTCACCCTGACTGGTACGGCAGTGCAAGGAACCCACGGCACAGGCCCGTAATTCCGCATGTCGGAATTTTGAGCTTGGTCAATTGATCCCCCCCCTCCTAGAATTTCCCCACGATAACCAACGATGGAGACCTGTGTATGCAAAAGTTTGTCCGATTTCTCAAATGGAGTGTCCTGGCCCCTTTGGGTCTGTGCGTGGGCCTGGCCCAAGCTCAGGGCTTTCCCAACAAGCCGATCAAGATCGTGGTGCCCTTCGGGCCCGGCGGTTCGGGCGACATCACGGCAAGGGCCTTTGGCCAATACCTGGAGTCGCAGTTCAAGCAAGGTGTGGTGATCGAGAACAGGGCTGGTGCCAACGGCATTCTGGGCACCGAGGCGGTCAAAAACGCGCCTGCCGACGGCTACACACTTTTGTTGACCACCAACACCACACTGGCGGCAAACCTCAGCTTGTACAAAAAGGTGCCCTATGAGCCCATCAAGGACTTCGAACACTTGGGCCAATTTGGCACAGCCGCCTCGGTGGCCATGGTCAGCAAAGACTCGGGCATTCGCACCCCCGCCGATCTGACGGCTTACGCCAAAGCCAACCCCGGCAAGGTGTTCTTTGGCCACTACAACTCGGCCTCACAGATGACCGCCGAAATGTTCAAGGTCAAGACCGGCGCGCCCATGACCGGCATCCCCTACAAGAGCATCGGCTCGGCCCTGCAAGACTTTTACGGTGGCCAGTTGCAGGTGCTGTTTCTCGAATACCTGCCCGCCATGGCCCACATCGACAACCCCAAGGCCACCGCGATTGGCGTGACCGGGGCTACCCGTTTCAAACCCTGGCCCAACGTGCCCGCCATTGGCGAGACCTATGCGGGTTATGAGCTGGGCTTCTTCTTGGGCCTGGCCGCACCGGCTGGCACACCGCCCGATGTGGTGCGAAAACTCGATGGCGCCATCGCCTCGGCCCTGAAGGACGACGCCTTTCTGGCCCGCCTGGCGCAATTGGGCCTGGAGCCCTCCAAGGTATCCAAAGCCGAATATCCTCGTTTCATCCAAAGCGAAATCACCCGCTGGGCTCAAGTCATCAAGGACGCAGGCATCAAGCCTGAGTGAGTCGGCTTTCATTCCATCACCCCACAGGATTCGTCATGCGCCTAGGCTACTTCACCATGCCCCTGCATCCCTTTGAGCGGGACACCACCGAAACTTTGCATGAGGACCGGCAGACCATCATCTTGGCCGACAAGCTGGGTTTTTACGACGCGTTTGTAGGCGAACACCTCACTGACAAAGCCGAAAACGTGACCAACAGCCTGTTGTTCCTGGCCACCTTGATCCCGGAAACCAAGACCATCAAACTGGGCAGCGGCACGTCCAATTTGTCGCACTCACACCCCACCCTGTTGGCCTCACAAGCGGCCATGTTCGACCACCTGGCCAAGGGCCGCTTCATCTTCGGCATCAGCCCTGGCGCACTGGCTTCGGACGCAGAGGCCTTGGGCATCCTGGACCAGGACCGCAACAAGATGTTTGCCGAAGCCATCGATGTGATCCTGGCCATCTGGGAACGCGAGCCACCCTACAACATCGACTTTCCGGACAACCGTTTCAAGGTCAGCACACAGGTCACCTCTGTCCCCTCGATCGGTCGGGGCTACTTGATGAAGCCTTTCCAAAGTCCACGGCCAGAAATTGTCGGCACGGTGGTGGCGCCCCACTCCAAAGGCGTGATCGCCATGGGCAAACGGGACTTTCACCCCATGTCGGCCAACTTCTTGATGGACCATTGGCTGGCCAGCCATTGGGACAATTACTGCGAAGGTAAAGCCTCCGTCAATGAAACGCCCAACCCTGCCGACTGGCGTGTGGCGCGCACCATTTTTGTGAGCGACGATGCCGCAACGGCCAACCGTTACGGCCGCGCGGATGCCAACAGCCCTTACCGTTATTACTACCGCCAGATGCTGACCAAGATGATGATGTCCAAGCGCCACGTCATCTTCAAAAAACACGCGGACGAAGACGACAGCCATGTCACGCTGGACCGCCTGCTCGACGAGTTGGTGATCACCGGCACCGTCAACGAGGTGACCGACAAGATTTTGGCTTTGCGTGAGAAGGCGGGCCCCTTTGGCGAAATCGTTTACGCGGGCATGGACTTGGTCGATCCCCAGTTGGGACGTCGCTCCATGGAGTTGATGGCCAACGAAGTCATGCCGCGTGTCAACCAGGCACTGGGCCTGGGCTCGGCGATCAACGTGGACGCGCCTTTAGAAACGGCTTCGGCATGACCCCTCAAGCCTTCAGGCAGTTGATGCGCTTGCACCCGGCGGCGGTGAACATCATCGCCACCGGTCGTGCACCTCACCGCACGGGCATGACGGTTTCGGCCTTCATGTCTTTGGGGGTGGAGCCCCCCACAGTGGTCTGCGCCATCAACCGCAACGCCTTCAGCTACGCGCACATGGCCGACAACCAGGTGTTCAGCGTGAACACTCTGGCGGTCGAGCACATCGAGCTGGCCAAACTGTTTGCCGGTCAGGCCCAGTTGTCTGGCGATGATCGCTTTGATGCGCAGCAATGGGGACAATTCGATTCGGGCTCCCCTTTCCTGCGAGATGCGGTCATGAGCTTGGAGTGCCGCCTGATTCGTCAAGTGCAAGAGAGCACCCATTGCCTCATGGTGGGTGAAGTCATATCCGGCCTTTACAACGACGACGCCTTGCCTTTGCTGTACCGCAATGGTCAATGGGTAACCACCAGCGATGACCTGCTCATGGTGCCTGTGGACCGCTGAAGGACCCAGCCTGGTTTGAACCGGGTTTCGGGTTTTGCGGCCCAGGGACTCAAGCCGCCTTGAGTGGCAAGCCGATGAGGCGCTCAAGTTCTTGCAGGTCCAAGCCCTCGACCATGTCGATCACTTCCAGCCCCTGCGGCGTGCAGGCCAATGTGGCCAGGTCGGTGTAAACGCGTTTGACACACGCAATGCCGGTCAGCGGATAAGTGCAAGCCTGCACCAGTTTGCTTTGGCCTTGCTTGGTCTGCAGGTCCATCATCACCCAGGTTTGTTTGGCCCCAACGGCCAAGTCCATGGCACCGCCCACGGCGGGAATGGCATCGGCCTCGCCGGTGTGCCAGTTGGCCAGATCGCCCGTGGCACTGACCTGGAACGCCCCCAAGACGCAGATGTCCAGGTGCCCGCCGCGCATCATGGCAAAGCTGTCGGCGTGGTGAAAATACGCGCCACCGGGCAACAATGTGACCGGCTGTTTGCCTGCGTTGATCAGGTCGTAATCTTCCAACCCTTTGGCCGGTGCCGGACCCATGCCCAAGATGCCGTTTTCGCTGTGCAAAAGCACTTCGCGGCTGGCAGGGATGTGGTTGGCCACCAAGGTGGGCTGACCAATCCCTAAGTTCACCGTGGCGCCCTCGGGAATGTCTTGCGCCACGCGTGCGGCCAATTCGTCTTTGCTGCGTCGGGTGTAGCTCATGCCTTGATGCCTCCGGCCTGTGTGGCCACACAGTCGATTTTGACCACCGCTTGAACAAAAATGCCGGGCGTGACCACGGTCTCGGGGTCCAATTCACCCAGCGCGACTTGCTCGTGCACTGTGGCCACGGTTTTGCGTGCCGCCATGGCCATGATGGGGCCAAAGTTGCGCGCCGCCTTGCGGTAAGTGAGGTTGCCCCAGCGGTCGCCGCGCTCGGCTTTGATGAGCGCCAAGTCGGCATGGATGGGCGTTTCGTACACGTACATGCGGCCGTCGATTTCGCGTGTCTCTTTGAGCGAACCATCGGCGTGTTTGGCCAACTCGGTGCCATAACCCGTGGGCGAAAAAAACCCGCCAATGCCCGCGCCAGCTGCCCGAATGCGCTCTGCCAAATTGCCTTGGGGCACCAACTCCAGTTCAAGCTGGCCCGATCGGTACAGACCATCAAAAACATACGAGTCGGCTTGCCTCGGAAAGCTGCAAATGATCTTGCGCACCCGGCCCGCCTTGAGCAAAGCGGCCAAGCCATGTTCGGCATTGCCCGCGTTGTTGTTGACCAAGGTGAGGTCGCGCGCGCCTTGCGCCAGCAGGCCTGCAATCAGCTCATCCGGAATGCCCGCCGTGCCAAAGCCGCCAATCATCACCGTGGCCCCATCGGGCGTGTCCGCCAGGGCCTCGGTGACGGAAGAAACAAACTTGTTGATCATGTTCGCAAAGCCTTTTTTTCAAGCCTTGCAGCGTAGCGCGGGTCGGCGGCTTTGCACAGAGGTGATTCCCTGCTCAGAGGCGCCTGGGCGACTGAAACAAGCAGGCACCAGGCCTCCGAAATCAGGAGGGCATCGGCCAGCCGAGGCCGAAAGCGTCAAGCCCAGAACCTCTGAGCTGACGCATGTGCAAGAGTGGCTTCAGTACTGCTTGTAAGGCAAGAACTTGCCCGACAGCACCACGTTCACGCGGTCGCCTTTGGGGTCGGGCTGGCGCACGATGTCCATGCTGAAGTCGATGGCGCTCATGATGCCGTCGCCAAACTCTTCGTGAATGAGTTCCTTGATGGTGGTGCCATACACGCTCACGATTTCGTACCAGCGGTAGATCAGCGGGTCGGTGGGCACCTGGCTGGGCAAGGAGCCTTTGTAGGGCACCACTTGCAGCCATTTGATTTCATCGGCCGTCAAGCCAAAAATCTTGCCGAGGATTTTGGCTTGCTTGGCGTCAAAGGTCATTTGGCCCAAGCACCCGGCGGTGACCCATTCCTTGGACAGGCCGACTTTCTCGGCGACGTCGCTCCACTTGATGCCTTTGGCCACTTTGGTGGAGATGATTTTTTCGGTGACTTCTAAACGGTTCATGAAAGACCTCTTCAGGGGGGTTGATGAAAATTCGGATGGATCAATGGGCTTTGGCACGAGACACCAAAAAGTCCACGATGTGGTTGCGCATGTCGTAGTAACCGGGCAAATGGTGCAACTGAGCACGGGTGCGTTCACGCGGCAAATGGTTGACCACCACTTCGGCCAAACCACCGGGCACATAGCGGCCACCCGCCTCGTTGCCGTTGCTCATGAGCAAGATGCGGTCGGACAGCAAGATGGCTTCGTCCACATCGTGCGTGATCATGAACACCGTCTGCTGCGTCTGGCGCACGATGCCCATCAGCTCGTCCTGGATGGTGCCGCGCGTGAGGGCATCGAGTGCGCCAAAGGGCTCGTCGAGCAAGAGCATCTTGGGCTGGATGGCAAACGCACGGGCAATGCCCACGCGCTGCTTCATACCGCCAGACAACTGACTGGGCTTTTTGTCGATGGCGTGCAGCAGGCCCACCATGTCGACGTGCTTTTCCACATGCACATTGATTTGTGGGGTTTTCCATTCGGGCCACTTGGACTTGACCGCAAAAGCAATGTTTTGGCGCACCGTGAGCCAAGGCATGAGCGCATGGCTTTGGAACACCACACCGCGCTCCAGGCTAGGGCCTGCGATCTCGCGGCCGTCCATGAAAGCGTGGCCCTCACTCGCGGTGTCCAAGCCAGCCAGCACGTTCAGGATGGTGGTCTTACCGCAACCCGAGTGGCCGATGATGCAGACGAACTCACCTTTGTCGATGGTAAAGGACACGTCCGAAAAAACCGGCTTGTCGCTTTGGTAGGCCTTGCCCAGTTTTTCGATTTTGAGGAAAGCGTTCATGGCTTTGGCCTTGGGTTGGGGTGCATGGGTATCGGATGTGAAAGGGGCAACCAGCTCGCGCTCAGTGGTGTCACTCCACATAGGTCACCGCCTTTTGCACTTGGGCAAACACCAGGTCCAGCAACATGCCGACCACGCCGATCACCAGCACGGCAAAGATCACGTTCACCAGCGAGAGGTTGTTCCACTCGTTCCACACGAAGTAACCCACGCCCGTGCCGCCCACCAGCATTTCGGCGGCCACGATCACCAGCCACGCAATGCCCATGCTGATGCGCATGCCGGTGACGATGGTGGGGGCTGCTGCAGGCAAGATGACCAAGAAGGCCTTGCGCAGCGGCTGCACTTCCAGCGTGCTGGCCACGTTGAGCCATTCGCGCTTGACCGCAGCCACACCAAAGGCGGTGTTGATGAGCATGGGCCAGACCGAGCAGATGAAGATGACAAAGATGCCGCTGACCTCGGAATCTTTCAGCGTGTACAGCGCCAGGGGCATCCAAGCCAGCGGGCTGATGGGTTTGAGCACCTGGATGAACGGGTCAAACGCTTTGCGCATGAGCGGCGACATGCCGATCATGAAACCCACAGGCAAGGCCACCAAGACGGCCAAGAAAAAGCCCAAGGCCACCCGACCCAGCGAATGCGCGAGTTGAATGCCAATGCCCTTGTCGTTGGGGCCTTTGTCATAAAACGGATCTGCCAAATGGCCCAGCATGGCCTTGCCCACTTCGAGCGGCGGCGGGAAGCCGGTGGTTTTGACCGCGCCCGGGTCTTTGCCCATCATCTTTTGGTACTCGATCTCTTCGGCCGACATGCCTGACTTGGCCGCTCCGGCCACCGAGGGCGCGGTGGCCGAGAGCTGCCACGCGCCCAGAAAGACCAGGAACATGAGCAACGAGACCATGGCCGCGCGCAAATTGAGGTGCGTGGTTTTCATGTGCCTTAGCCCATCTTGTTGATCGCAAAGCTCTTGATGTAGTCCTCGGGCTTGGCCGGATCAAACTCTTTGCCCATGATCTTGTGCTTGGGGTAAGGCGTGGTGGCCGCAAAGTTGTGGCCCAGCTCTTTCATGTGCTTGCGCGCATCGGTGATGAGGAACACCTTTTCAGCGATTTGCTTGTAGTTCACATCGCCTTTCACATAGCCCCAACGCTTCATTTGCGTGAGCATCCACACCGCCATGCTCTGCCAAGGCATGGGGTCAAAGTCGGCACGGTCGGGCACGTTTTGCACCTTGCCCAGGCCATCGGCAAACTTGCCTGTCAGCACCTGGTTGAGGACGGCTTCGGGCTGGTTCAGGTACTGCGCTGGTGCGATCACCTTGGCGATGAGTTCGCGGTTGCCGGGCTGGCGCGCCATGGCGGCCGCCGTGAGCACCGCACGGTACAGCGCGGCAAAGGTGTTGGGGTTCTTCTGGATGAACTCGGTGCTGGTGCCAAAGGCGCAGCAGGGATGCCCATCCCACAGGTCTTTGGTGAGCATGTGGATGAAGCCGACTTCGTCAAACACCGCACGCTGGTTGAAGGGGTCTGGTCCCAAGAAGCCATCGATGTTGCCCGAGCGCAAATTGGCCACCATCTCCGGTGGTGGCACCACGCGGATTTGCACATCGGTGTCGGGGTTGATGCCGTTCTCGGCCAAGTAGTAACGCAGCAAGAAGTTGTGCATCGAATAATCGAAAGGCACAGCGAATTTGAAGCCCTTCCAGTTCTTGGGGTCGCGGTTGTTCTTGTGCTTGACGGCCAGCGTGATGGCCTGGCCGTTGATGTTCTGGATGGTGGCCACGTTCATCGGCGTGGCGTTCGCGCCCAAGCCCATGCTGATGGCCAAGGGCATGGGCGACAGGAAGTGCGTGGCGTCGTATTCCTTGTTGATCATCTTGTCGCGAATCAAGGCCCAGCCTGCGGTCTTGGTCACTTCGACGTTCAGGCCCTGCTTTTGGTAGAAGCCCAGCGGCTCGGCCATGATGAGTGGCGTGGCGCAAGTGATTGGGATGAAGCCGATCTTGAGGTTGGTTTTTTCCAAGGGGCCTTTGCTTTGCGCCAAGGCTTGCAAGCTGGCCACAGGCAACACACTGGCAATGGCGGCCATGGCGGTTTTTTTGCCCACAGCGCGCAAGAACATGCGACGCTCTTCGTCGTGCGGGAACAGCGACTTGACCAGCGTGGCCTCGATGAATTCCTGGCTGTAGGCTTCGAACTCGGCGGTCTCGGAGCGGGCGCGCAGTTGAACGGCTGCGGCGTCGGCGACGACGGCTGCATGGTGATCGGCAGGCGAATGGTCACGGCCGCAGCTGCACTTGAGCATGAGGGGTCGGTCGGCGTTGTAGGGATCGAAAAATTCAGACATGGCAGCCTCACTTCGGTTGTGGATGCCAAGCTCTATGCAAGCTGTGGGCCAGAAATGGGGCTGGCCGTGCCATCGACCGTGCAGTGCTTCATTTCGCAAGGCACTTGTCGATACGGTGTAGGGCTGGCCCTACAAAACCTCCCCCCATGCCCTGGCGACGGCTTCAGCCGAAGGTGCTGCCTTGGCCCCCACTGATGCTTTGTGCGTACAAAGCCAACTCCACATCGTTTTTGGTGCCGGTCTTTTCCAGGATGCGTGCACGGTAAGTGCTCACGGTGTTGGGGGCCAGGTTCAGTTGCGCACCAATTTCGCTCACACTGTGGCCTTGCGTCAACAAAAGGTAGACCTGATGCTCGCGGTGCGAGAGCTGTTCAATCCCGCTTTTGGTGCGGCCCTGGCTCACCAAGCTGGCCAGCGCTTCTGCAGTGGTGGGTGAGACGTGCATGCCGCCTGCAGCCACACGGCGCAAGGCCGCCACCAAGGCGTCGGTGTCGGTGCTTTTGTTCAGATAACCCGATGCACCCAACTGAATGCAGCGCACCGCGTATTGTTTTTCCGGGTAGGTGCTGAGCATGAGCACAGGCAGGCCTGGCCAGTCGCGGCGCAGGTTTTGCAACACGTTCAGGCCGTCCATGCCGGGCATGGCGATGTCGAGCAGCACCACATCCAAGCCTTGCGGGCCCTTCAGCGCCTGCACCATGTCCAGCACACCGGGACCGCTATCGGCCTCGGCCACCACTTGCAAGCCCGGGTCATCGGCCAGCACCATCTTCAGGCCTTCGCGCACGATTTTGTGGTCGTCGCACAGCAGCACACGCACGTCAGCATTCATGGCACCGCCTCCCAGCTTGGCAAGGGCATGGACAGCCGCATGCGGGTGCCCCGGCCGGGTTGGCTGTCCACGTCGATCACACCGCCAAAGTGGCGTGCCCGCTCGCGCATGCCCATGATGCCGTAGGCCTGCGCCGACTCGAAGACCTGCGCCTCGGCCCCGCAACCGTCGTCTTCCACCGACAGGTGCAGCCAGCCCTCGCGCTCGACGATGTCCACATCCACCATGCGGGCGCGGGCGTGTCGCCCCACGTTGCTGAGCATCTCTTGAAAGATGCGGAACACCACCATGGCCATGGGCTCGGGCAAGACGCGTTGCGCGTTCAGGTCCATGCACCACTTGAGCTCTTGCTCGGCCGACTGCACAAACTCCTGCGCCTGCCATGCCAGGGCGTCCCACAGCCCCTGGTGATCCAAGATGCTGGGGCGCAAGTCGGTGATGATGCGGCCCACATTGACCACCGCGTTCTCGATCAAACGGCTCATGTTCTGACACTTGCCCCGCATCTTCTCGCGCATGGCTTGCGCCTGTTCGGCCGCCCGCTGCTCCTGCTCGGACAAGCGCTTGTCCAGCCAGCCCACATCCATCTTGAGCGCCACCAACAAGCTGCCCAGCTCGTCGTGCACCTCGCGGGCGATGCGGGTGCGCTCTTCTTCGCGCACCGCCTCGGACCAGGCGGCCAGCTCGCGCAGTTGCTGCAAGGCCGTTTCGAGTGCCTGGGTGCGCTCGGCCACGCGCTGCTCCAGCTCGTTCTTGGCCTGGTGCAAGGCGTCCTGGGCCTGCTTGCGCTCGGTGATGTCCACAAAGGTCACCACCGCACCACGCACCAGGCCCTGATCAAACACCGGGTAGCTGGAATACTCCACCGAAAAGCTGTTGCCGCCCGCACGCCAGAACACCTCGCTGTCGATGCGGCAGGGCTGGCCTTGGCGGAAGGCGTTGTAGATCGGGCAGTCGTCCATCGGGTAATGCGTTCCATCCCCATGCGAATGGTGGGTGAGCACATGCATGTTCTGCCCCAGCACCTGCTCAGGTTCCAAGCCAATCATGCGGGCCCCAGCCGGGTTGATGAAAACACACAGGCCCTCCAGATCGACCCCAAAAACCCCCTCGCCCGTCGAGGCCAACATCAGGCCTAAGGGGTCGCGCCAGGCTTCGGCAACGCCCATGGCGCCGTTGATCGCAGGTTGCAAAGGGGGGCAAGCACAGTTCATGGTCTTCACATGCAAGGCTTGTGCCATGTGTACGGACGGTTCAACTTTTTGTGCCATGGGCTTTGTCGCCTGGGCACCACCCCCATGCGGGGCTGGACGTGACAATGGGGGTTCTTCAACGATGTTTTGATTGCTGATTGGATGGCCGTGACCCAAGTACCTACTGCGCTGCTGCAAGGCGCTTCGAACTTTCGCGATGTCGGTGGCTACCTCAATACCCAGGGCCGCCGCGTTCGGCGCGGTCAGGTGTTCCGCTCAGACCATTTGGCGGGATTGACGGGTGAAGATGTGGCGCGCCTGCAAACCTTGGGCATTGGGCACAGCCTTGACTTTCGGGGCGCGCAAGAATGCGCCGCGACGCCGTACGCCATCGCAGGCGTTGAGCGCGTGGCGCTCACCATCGAGCCGACCGTGATCGCCCGCATGCAGGCTCTGGTGGCACAAGGCGTGGTGCCCACCACCGAGGAAACTGTGGAGCTGATGCGCGAAACCTACCGCGATTTTGTGAACCACAACGCGGCCACCTTCGGTCGATTCTTGAAGCACCTGTTAGAAAAACCCACGCCGCAAGTGTTTCACTGCACCGCAGGCAAGGACCGCACGGGTTTTGCAGCGGCGTTGCTGCTGTCGGCGCTGGAGGTGGACCGCGCGACCATCGAGCGCGACTACCTGCTCACCAACCAACTCTACAAGCGCGATGCCCGACTCGAAGGCCAGGGTCACCCGCATGTGATGAAGGTGCTTTGGCAAGTGCAGCCCGCGTTTTTGCAGGCCGCTTTTGAAGTGGTGGATGCACAGCATGGCGGCATGCGCGATTACTTGCACGGCGCCATTGGCCTGAACCCGCAAGAGGTGGCCGAGCTGCAGCGGAGGATGCTGGAAGCCTGATCAGGCCGCTTCTTTGTAAAAGAAACCGCTGTGCACGTTGCGTGGCGCCAGTGGGGCCACGGCTTTGCCGATCGCACCGATGTGCTCGGGCGTGGTGCCGCAGCAGCCGCCCACGATGTTCACCAAACCTTCGGCGGCAAACTCGTGCAGCAATCGACTGGTCACGTCGGGCGTTTCGTCAAAGCCGGTGTCGCTCATCGGGTTGGGCAGGCCCGCATTGGGGTAGCAGCTGATGAAGGTGTCACCCGTAACCTTGTTGAGCTCCTGGATATAGGGGCGCATCAACGTCGCACCCAAGGCGCAGTTCAGGCCAATGGCCAAGGGCTGGGCATGGCGCACGCTGTGCCAGAAAGCGGTCACAGTCTGGCCGCTCAAGATGCGGCCAGAGGCATCGGTCACGGTGCCGCTGATGATGAGGGGCAGGCGCTCGCCGCTGGCTTCAAAGAATTCTTCGATCGCAAACAGCGCGGCCTTGGCGTTGAGCGTGTCAAAAATCGTTTCGACCAGCAACACGTCTGAGCCACCTTCGACCAACGCTTCAACCTGCTCATAATACGCAGCGCGCAGTTCCTCAAAATTGACGTTGCGGGCACCGGCGTCGTTCACGTCGGGGCTGATGCTGGCGGTCTTGGGCGTGGGGCCCAGTGCGCCCACCACATAGCGAGGCTTGTCGGGGGTAGAAAACTTGTCGCAGGCGGCGCGAGCCAACTTGGCGGACTGCAGGTTCATCTCGCGGGCCAGGTGCTGCATGTCGTAGTCGGCCTGGGCTATTGTGGTCGCGCCAAAGGTGTTGGTCTCGATCATGTCGGCACCGGCCGCCAAATAGCCTTCGTGGCTGTCGCGGATCACGTCGGGGCGGGTCAGACTCAGCAACTCGTTGTTGCCCTTGACGTCTTTGGGGAAGTCCTTGAACCGCTCGCCCCGGTAGTCAGCTTCGGTCAGCTTGAAACGCTGGATCATGGTGCCCATGGCCCCGTCGAGAATGGCGATGCGGGTTTTCAGGATCTCGGGCAGCGCCTGGGCGCGGGTGTAAACAGGGGTCTTCATGGCCTGTATTGTAAAAGTCCGGGTTTCAGGCCTTCTGGAAGCGATCAAACCCTGCTGCCCGCAACTGGCAGGCCGGACACTGGCCGCAGCCATAACCCCAGTCGTGCCGCTGGGTGCGGTCACCCAGATAGCAGGTGTGGGTGTCTTCAACGATCAAGTCCACCAAGGCCTGCCCGCCATGCGCTGGATCTGCCTTTTGGCCCAAGTCGTGCGCCAGTTGCCAGGTCTGGGCCTTGTCGATCCACATCAACGGGGTTTCGATCAACAGCTTGCGGTCCATGCCCAGCGACAGGGCCACTTGCATGGCTTTCATGGTGTCATCGCGGCAGTCGGGGTAACCTGAAAAATCGGTCTCGCACACACCGGTGACGATGACTTGCAAGCCGCGGCGGTAAGCCAAAGCTGCCGCCAGCGTGAGGAACAGCAGGTTGCGACCCGGCACAAAGGTGTTGGGCAGACCCGAGCTTTCCATCTCAATCGCCGTGTCGCGGGTCAAAGACGTTTCGCTGATCTGACCCAGGATGCCCGCGTCCAGCAGGTGGTCTTCGCCCAGCTTGGAAGCCCAGGCCGGAAAGCGTGCCTTGATGGCGGCCAGCACATTCAGGCGGGCGTCGAGCTCGACCTTGTGGCGCTGGCCATAGTCAAAAGCCAGGGTTTCAACGCGTTCGTAACGCGACAAAGCATGGGCCAGGCAGGTGGTGGAGTCTTGACCGCCAGAAAACAGAACGAGGGCAGAGGTGTGCATGGGCGGCAATGGTAATCGGTAGCGCACAATAT
>JACCEA012556743.1_pt1 | contig 23864 bp, 10 predicted proteins | sample 7449851 | NCBI WGS metagenome assembly JACCEA01 (sample SAMN15323453, study PRJNA562643) | freshwater metagenome | isolation source: river surface water | place: USA:Blue River Watershed | collected 2017-08-18 | reverse complement strand
GGACCGGGACGGTGCTGACGCACCGGGAGTTGCTGCCGGAACTGTCGACGATGAGCCTGGTCGCGCTGGATGCGCGGACGTTTCTGGGCGGCACCACGGTCGGCGCGGGAACCGGCGGCGAGGTGAAAGCGACGCAGGCGGAACTCTACATTTTCGATGTCGGGGCGCAGCTGATCGTATGGCATGCCGCCGTGATTCCCGGCGCGAAGACCTATACCGACCTGGCGGCCGGGCCGCGCGGGTGGGTCTACGGCATTGCGGATCGCACGACGTTCTTTGTCTTCGACCCGGCCAACCGGCGGATGGTGCATCGGGCGGAATTGCCGAAACCGTCGGGCGGTGTCGTCACCGGCCAGGGGCCGCGGGCACTCCTCGCGGAGGCGGACGGCGGTGCCGTCGTGCTCTGCAGCAAGGGCATCGCGCGGATCGCGCCGGGAGATTTCGCCCTCGCCTGGTTGGCGGATGCGCCGATTCCGATCACCGCGGGAGGTGATTTGAAAGACGGATACGTTTATTTCGCCGGCGGATCGCACCTCTACAGCTTCCGCCTGCCGGGGCTCTGATCCGCCGGGCTGCCGATTCCGGTCAACGTGCGAGCAACCGGGCGATGGCCGCCGTGAAGAGGCCCTCCGCGTCCTCGCCGGTGAAGGCGACACTCGCCTCGTAGCCGCCGCAGGCGAGTTCGGCCTGCGTCGGCACATACCAGGCGCCGTCGTCCCCGTAGGCCGCGACGGCGACCGCGCGCCGGGGATGCAAGGCGCGCGCGTGGAGCTGGTATTCGACGAACATCTCGCCGGGCAGGTGCAGGACGTCCACCTCGTCGAGCCGGAGGCGAGCGAGCGAGAGCGGGCGGCCGGTGGCGGCGCGTTGCAGCCAGCCCAGGCGGAACGCGGCCAACGTGCGCTCGGCCGCGGGCCGCGTGGAATCGCCGAGCACGCCGCGCCAGGTCTGTTCGTCCGGGACGGCGGGCGAGGCCGGGAGGAGGGTCGTGCTGCACCAATCGACCCGTTCGAGGGGCGCGGGGACGAGCGCGGATTCGGCGGCCACCATCGCCGCGTGCAGGCGTTCGGTGAGCGCGACGCGCGCGGCGGGCGAGCCGTCGTTGTATTTTCCGGCGGCGAGGTTGCCGGCGCAGCCGGTGAAGTAGAGGTGATGGCAGCCGGGATCGGCGGCCTGGCGGCGTTTGCGGGCGAGCCCGGCAAAATCGGCCGTCACCCGGCCGTCGCGATAGTAGCTCATCGGGTGCACCGCGTAGTAATGGCACGCGGCCACCCGCCGGTGCCCGTCGTAGAACGCGACGCACTGGAGTTCCGGATCGATCAAACCTTCGGGCAACGCGCGGAGCGCCGGGTCGGTGCAGGCGCTGAAACGCATGGTGCGGACGCGGCCGGCGGCGTCGCGGTCGATGCGGCGGTTCGAGGCGATCGCGGCGACCGGCGCGGTGCCGTGGGCGACGTGGGTAATCCGGACCGGCGCTCGCCCGGCGGCCGCCGCCGCGGCCGCGACGCGGGCGATGCAGGCGTCGAAGAACGACGGCTGGTAGACCGGAGGCAGGTCGGGAAACGCCGCCGTGAAGGCGTGCGCGGCCGGACAGACGAACGGCGTATTGTGCGCGTGGACGCAGTGCACCGCGATCCGATCGGGCATCGTGCCGGCCGCCTGCGCCAACGCCTCGACCCAGGCCTGGTGCGCGTCGTTCATCAATGCCGCCCAATCGAGCACGCAGACGACGATCGGTGCGCCGGCGCCGAAGAGAATGTAGCCGATCGCCTCCAGCCGGTCGTCGATCGCCCCGGCCGGCGGCACGAGCCCGCCGAGCAGGGGATGCCCGAGCGGCGGAGTGATGTCCGCGCGAAACGGCGCCAGCGCGAAGCCGGACACGGCGACGGGCGCGTCAGGCGCGGGCGAGCGCGCCGGAGTTCTTCTGCACCTTGGCGATGACCTCGGCGATCCGCTCCATGTCGGAGCGTGCGCCAAGGAGCTTCGTCTGGCCGAACCAGACGGCCTCCTCGACCACGCGGTCGTTGACCGGGCAACGCGAACGCTCCAGCCACCGGGCCATGCCCTCTTTGCCGTAAATCCGCAGATAGTGTGGATTCATTGCCAGGGCCTGCACGTGGGGCGTCAGATTGAGCGCGGTGTAGCCGCTGCTGGCGGCGATGCCCTCTTTCGCCAGGGCCTGGAGAAATTTCGCGCGGGAGAGGCCGGAGAAGCGGGCGGCGTCGTAGCGGAACATGTAGAGGTGCCAGCCGTTGCGGGTGTTGCCGGCGGCGAGTTTCGCGGGCGCGATCCCCGGGATCCGGGCGAGCATCGCGGAGAGGTGGGCGGCGTTGGCGTCGCGCCTCTTGGCCTGGGCTTCGAAACGCGTCCACTGCGACAGCAGCAGGGCCGCCTGGAATTCCGTCAGCCGGTAATTGGCGGCGCGGCCGGAGCTCGGCGCGGGTTTGCCGCCGCCGGGCGTGTGGTAGTTGTAGCAGAGGTTGGCGAAGGTGTCGTCGTTGGTGACCACCGCGCCGCCCTCGCCCGAGGTGAGATTCTTGCTGGCCTGGAAGCTGAAGCACCCGCCGATGCCGTGGGTGCCGACCGGCCGGCCGTGCCACTCGGCCAGCGGCGCCTGGCAGGCGTCCTCGAGGAGGGGGAGGTTCTTCGCCTTGGCGACCGCGAGCAGGCCGTCGAGATCGGCGGCGGTTCCCGCGATGTGGACCGGCAGGAGGAGGCGGGTGGCCGGCGTCACGGCGGCGGCCACGGACTGCGGGTCGACCTGGAAGCTCGCGGGGTCGCTGTCGGCGAAGACGGGCAGGGCGAAGTTCGCGGTGACGACGTTGAACGTGGCGACAAAGGTGTAGGGCGAGAGGATCACCTCGTCGCCGGGCCCGATGTTGAGGGCGCCGAGCGCGGTGAGCAACGCGGTGGTGCCGGAGGAGGTGGCCACGCAGTGTTTGGCCTGCATCCGGCGGGCGAATACCGCCTCGAACTCGCGGTTGCGCGCGCCGCCGCCCGAAGTGCGGCCCCACTTGCCGCTGCGGAGGACGCCGAGCAGGGCCTGCTCGTCGCCGGTGTCGAAGAGGGGCCATTCGCTGCCGGCGGCGGCGCGCGGCGCCGCGGGGGCGGCGGGAGCGGTTTCCGCGGCGGCGGCGGGTCGGGCGAGTCCGGCGGCGAGTCCGGCGGTGGCGGCGGTGCCGAGAAAACGGCGGCGGGAGACGGGACGGGGCATGGCGGGGAGACGGGACGGACGGTTGCGGTAACTTAGTAGTTACCGAGGCGGGCCCGAAGCAAGCCCGGAGACGGCGGCGCGTGATTTTGCCGCTTCCCGCTTGCGCGGCGGCGCGCGCGCCCGCAAATCGGCGCGCCATGGGGCGCAGAATTTTCCGGGGCCGAAACATCGCGGGGTGGATTTTGGTCTGGAGCCTGGGCGTCGCCGCGGGCGCGGCCGCCGAGTCCGGCCTCTCGCGCGCCCGCGCCGATGCGTTGCTGGCCCGGCTGCCCGCCGGCGACCCGTGGATAAAGGTGCCCGACGGCAGCACGCTCGCCTGGGGCGAATCGCATTTGTTGCACGCGCTCGTCGATCTATACGAGGCGACCGACGATCCGCGCTACCTGGCCGAGGTGGCGCTGCGCGGAGAGCGGCTGCTCACCCACCGCGACGACCGGCGCGGGGCCAAGGACGGTTCGGGCCACAGCCGGCCGGCGTGGAGCATGGCGAGCAAGTATGTGGTGGCCGACGGCACCGTGCGCGGGGCGGACGGAGCCGCGCTGTTCACGCTGCGCTCGACGCCGACGTCGCACAACAACCTGACCCAGGTCGAGGTCGTGCCGGCGACCGGCGGGCGCTTCGCGCTGACGTTGGCCAACTCGCAGTTCAAGCGGACCGAACAGTTCGACGACCTGAGCCTCGACCCCGGCGATCCGCGCTTCGTCGAGGCGATCGTCAACGCCCCCGTGTTCTCGCGCGTGGCGAAGGCCGGCCATTATTCGGACCACTCCAACCTCGTTCGCGTTTCCCGCGGGGCGGCGCCGCGCGGTGGACCGGTGCCGGCGCAACGCTTTGCGCTCCGGCCCATCCCGCTCGCCTATACGGGTTATCTCGGCGTGATCTACCACCCGATGCTGCGTTTCGCGGAGCTCGTGCGCGCGCGGCCGGCGCTGCGCGCATTCGCCGGGGCGGCGGAGGCCTTTGTGCAGGCGGCGGAGGAATCGTATGCGGATGCCTCGCGTCGGCTCTGGCGCGAAGGGCCGGCGGCGGGGGAGGGGTATTACCTGTGCTGCGAGCCGGGCGAATCGTTTCCCTACGACAATGTCGGCGAGCCGTTCAACTACCTCGGCCGCCACACCGCGGCCCAGCTCGCGCTGCATCGGCTGACGGGCAAGGCGGTCTACCGCGAGCGGGCCGAAAAGATGGCGCAGCTGTTCAAGCGACGGCTGCGGCACGACGCGACGCGCGATCTCTACGTCTGGAACTACTGGTATGAGCCCGTGACGACCACAGGCTGGACGGCCGCGAACAGCCCGTCGCGAAACCTCCCGATCCTGGCGCCGGCGGCGATCGTCGAGGATGCGTCGCACGGCGTGCTCGACATCGCGCTGGTGGTCGCGGCGCACGACGCGGGGGTGGTGTTCGATCGCGCGGATTTGGAGCGCTTCGCGAACACTTTGTTGAAAAACGTCCTCACGCCCGGGCGCGACGGTATCCACCGGCGCGTCGACGGCACCGGCGGAACCTATCCCGATTACCTGCCGGCGCTGGGCGGGTGGCTGGAGTTGAGTGGGGCCAACCCGGAGGTTTACCGCGCGATCCGCCGGACCCTGGAAACCACGGGCACCCATGATCCGAAGGTGATCGCCGCGGTGTTGAAGTGGGAGCGGCGGCTGGCGGACCGACCGTAGAAGACCGGGCGGCATGCCGGGGCGACGCCGACGCAACGCGGCGCCCGACGCGACGTCGCGTCAGGTCACGATGCCCTTGCGCTGCAGCGCCGGGAGCAGGAGGCCGCGGAGGTTGTCGCGGAGAATCAGCCGCTTCTGCGCCGCGGTGATGTCGGCCCCGAGCACGCGCCCGAGCTGCGACGCGAAACTGCGGCCGTGCACATCGCTGCCGTAAAGCACGCGGTGGGCGCCGAGTTCGCGGACCGCCATTTCCACCTCGCCGTAGACCGGGTCGCCGCCGCCGAGGTCGGCGTAAAGATCGGGCCGGGCGCGGATCGCGCGGATGCCGAGGGCCCAATCGCCGCCTCCGGTGTGCCCGCAGACGATGGGCACGCCCGGATGCCGGCCGGACAGCTCGGCGAGATCCATCGGCGTGGACTCCTGCGGCAGGTTGCCCTTCCCGCGCTGCTTGATCCACGTGTGCTGCAAAATCAGCGCCTTCAGCTCGGCCGCGCGGCGCACGATGGGGTCGAGCTCGGCGCGGCTGCAGCGGGTGCCGACCCACAGTTTGATGCCGATCATCGGCCCGTCGGCCACGCAGCGCTCGAGCTCGGCGAGCGATTCGCGGGTGTGGACCGGATTCAGGTAAACAAAACCGAAGGCGCGCGCGCTCCACTCCTTCAGGATGGCGAGCACATCGTCGTTGCTCTTCCGGAACTGCTCGGGCGTGGGCTCGTAATGCCACGGCGGGCTCATGTTGATGCACAGGCGCTCGACGCCGACGCGGTCGGCGATCCGCACGAGGGCTTCCATGCGCTTCTCCGGAGTCGCGCCCGGCGTGCCGACGTGGGCGTGGATATCCCATGCGCCGATCCGGCGCAGGTCGGCATCTTCCCAGGCCGAGGCCGCCGCTTCGTCGGGGCGCGGCGGCGGCAGCGGAGCGACGGCCGGCGCGGCGGACAGGGGGGCGGCGCCGGCGGCGAGCGCGGCACGGGTGAGAAAGTCGCGGCGGTTCATGCGCGGGAGAGGAGCGCGCGGGCGTGGCCGGTGCGCAGGGCGGCGAGTTGGGCGGCGTCGAGCCGGGACTCCTGCAGCTTCAGCAGGGCGGACTCGAAATAGAAATACGGCGAGTGGGACCCGAAGCAGAGCCGGAGCGCGGGCAGCTTGCCGAGCAGGCCCTCGGCCCCGGCCACGCTCTCGAGCGTGGCGAGTTCGACGGCGATGCCGGCGGCGGCGCAGCGGGCGAGGAGGGGATTGGCCGGCACGAGGAGGCGCGATGTGGCGTTGAGCAGCTGCACCCGGGCGCCGGGGATTTTTCGCACCAGCTCGGGCAGCGCGGCGACCGTCACATACGGCGCGGTCAACGCGGGGTGCTGCGAGCGCTCGTCCTCGAGCGTGAGCGCGATTTGCACGAGCAGGCCGCGGGCGGCGGCGGCGGCGAGCAGCGCGGCGAATTCGGGGTTTTCGAGGGTGTAGCCGTGGTAGCCGGGATAGAGGCGCAGGCCGGGCATGCGGTGCACTTCGTGGCAGCGGCGCAGATCGTCCGCCCAGTCGGGGAAGAGGGGGTTGACGGTGCCGAAGGCCACGAGCACGCCGCCGCCCTCCGTGGCGCAGGCGGCGGCGAGCCGGCGGTTGGCGCCGTCGAGGTCGGTGTGGAGCACGGCGTCGTAGCTGCCGGTCCAGGCCTGCGTGACGCCGTGGCGCCGCAGCTTGGCGACGAGCGCGGCGGGCGTCTCGACGTAGGAGCGGCGCACGGCCCAGTGGGCGAGGGCGACGTTGGTGTCGACGAGCTCCGGCCGGGACGAGGCGGCGGGCGCCGCGGCGCGGGCGGTCGCGGCGCCGGCGGCCGCGAGGGAGGTGGCGAGAAATTGACGGCGGTCCATGGCGGTCGCGGTAACGCAGGTAACCGGGCGGTGCAGGCGGAAGGCAACCTTTCTTCCGCGCCGGCGCTCGAAATTCCGTTGACCGGGCTCCGGGCAGTAACTTTGTGGTTACAAGGCATTGCTCCTGCTCACCCCGGCCGACCACATGAATATTCCGTCCGCATCCTTTCTCCGCTTTCTTCCTCTCCGCGCCGGTCGCCTGCTGGCGTGCGTGCTGGCCGCCGCGGGCCTCGCGCTCGCGCAGTCCAACGGCACCGTCACCGGGCAGGTCAGCAACGCCGCCACCGCGACCTTCCTCGACGGCGCCGAGGTTTCGGTCGAGGGCTCCGGCCGCTCCGTCGTCACCGACCGGGAGGGCCGGTTCGAGCTTCTGCTGCCGCCGGGCCTCGCGACCCTGACGGTGCGCTACACCGGCCTGGAGGCGGCGAAAATCGCGGTCGACGTGAAAGCCGGCGCGCGGGTGAACCGCGATGTCGCGCTCAATTCCGGCATCTACAAGCTCGAGGCCTTCACCGTCTCCGGACCGCGCGAGGGCGGCGCGGCGGCCATCACGAAGCAGCGCGAGGCGCTGAACGTGAAGAACGTCGTCGCGTCGGATTCGTTCGGCAACATCGCCGACGGCAACATCGGCGACTTCCTGCAGCAGCTGCCCGGCATCACCGCGGTCTACGTCGGCGCCGACGTGCGCTCCGTGCAGATCCGCGGCATCGACGGCGCGCTCAATTCCGTGACGATGGACGGCGACCGCATGGCGAGTTCCCAGTCCGCCGGGGCGGGCCGCACCTTCGAGTTCGAGCAGGCGTCGCTCAACAACATCGAGACGATCGAGGTCACGAAGGCGCCGACGCCGGACATGGACGCGGACTCCATCGGCGGCAACGTGAACATCGTCTCGAAGAGCGCGTTCGACCGCAACCAGCCCCGCTCCTTCAACTATTCGATCGGCGGTGTCTGGCGCCCGAAATACTACACGCGATCCGACAACTGGCTGCGCGAGCCGATCAAGAATGTCGGCCCCTCGCTCAATTTCGCCTACGCCGACCGGCTCGGCGCGGAGAAGCGCATCGGCGTCTCGCTGAACTTCACCTACCACTCGCAGCCGGGCGGCGACACGGCCGCGCTCGCCACGTATCAGAATACCTTGGTCGAGCCGTATTACACGCAGAACATCACCGTGCCGCGGCCGGCCGGCGCGCCGCGCACCCGGCTCGCGACCGGCGCGAAGATCGAATACAAGCTCAGCGAGAACACCGTCCTGAGTTTCAACTCGGCCTACAATTGGTTCCACGAGACCAACGACACCCGCGCCATGGTGCTCGGCACGAGCGCGGCGACGGCGAATTTCCGGCCGGGCTACACCAGCTTCTTCCAGGAGGTGCTGGCCAACAACAATTCGAGCAGCGCCATTACGCTCACCACCGATGACAAGTCGGGCCGCACCCTGCAGTTCGTGCCGACGGTCCGCCACCGCTTCCCCGGGCTCGAGCTCGACTACGGCGTGAGTCTCTCGAACTCCGAGACCTACTACGACTACGCCCCGAACGGCCGCCACTTCCAGTCGCGGCCCAAGGGCGCCGTCAGCTACCGCCTGACGAACATCGGCTTCACCGTCGACCGGCGCGAGAGTCCCAAGTGGCCGAAATACGCGCAGACGAGCGGCCCCGACCTCTTCAACCTCGCCAACTACGGCACCATGTTGCTCACCCAGAGCGACCGCATGGGCGAGGACGAAGTCCGCACCGCGAAGCTCAACGCGAAGAAAACCTTCGCCCTGCCGGTGCCGCTCGTCGTCAAGGCCGGCGCCGTCGTCCGCCGCCAGGAGCGGGCCCTCGACAACTTCTCCAAGCGCTACAACTACACCGGTTCCGACGGCATCCAGAACAACGCCGACGACGTGGGCAGCCTCGGCCAGTTTCTCGACACCACGCCGAAGTGGACCGACTCGAACGCGGGCTACCGTTCGCCGCCGTGGGCCAATCCGTTCGCGGTCGCCCGGCACCAGGCGCTCAACCCGGGCCTCTGGCGCGAGGACACGGCGTTCACCACCACCTCCCGCCTCAACGGCGACCGCAGCATCGCGGAGACCGTCACCGCCGGCTACGCGATGGCCAACGCCCGGTTCGCCAAGCTCTCCGTCCTCGGCGGCGTGCGCATCGAGAAGACGGAGACCGACGCGGAGGGGCCGGTGACGGTCGCCGGCGTGATCCGCCGCCTCAACCGCAAGGGCTCCTACCGCGATGTCTTCCCCGGTCTGCACCTGCGCTACACGCCGGCGCGCAATTTCGTCACGCGGCTCAGCTACTCCTCCGGCATCGGCCGGCCCTCGTTCGACGCGATCATGCCCGCCGACACGATCAACGACGTCGCCCAGACCGTGACGATCCGCAACGCGGGCCTGCAGCCGCAGTATTCGGACAACTTCGACGCGACCGCGGAGTATTATTTCGAGCCCGTGGGTTCGCTGAGTGCCAGCGTGTTCATGAAGCAGGTCGACGGCTTCCAGTTCACCGACACGTCGCAGTTCGTGGGCAGCGGCGCCGACAACGGCTTCGACGGCCAGTATGTCGGCTACCGGATCTCGACCACGCGCAACGGCGGCAGCGCGAAATACCGCGGTCTCGAGCTCGCCTACCAGCAGCAGTTCACGTTTCTCCCCGGCTTCTGGCGCGGGTTCGGGTTCTACGCCAATTACACCCGGCTGCTCACCCGCGGCGACTACGGCGGCGCGACCGTCACCTCGACCGTCGCGGGTTTCGTGCCCAAGACCGGCAACGTCGCGCTCACCTACCTCGGCCACGGCTTCAACCTGCGCCTCAACGCCGTGTGGCGCAGCCAGTATCTCGTGACCAACAGCGCCAACGCCGCGCTGCTGGTCTATCACGAGCCCAAGCTGCAGGTGAACCTGAAGACCCGCTACAACGTGAACCGCTCGACCGCGATCTTCTGCGACATCGAAAACCTGAACAAGTCGCCGATCACGGAAACCTGGGTCGGGTCCAAGGATCGGCCCAACCAGACCCGCATCGTCGTCGCCAAGGTCGTGGCGGGCGTGTCCGGCCGCTTCTGATCGCGCGCGCGGCGCCCGGCGCGCCCGCGTGCACCTGCGCCGGAGCGGCTTCGCGCTCGCTCCGGCGCTCCCTTTTTTCTTCGTTCCTTTCCGTCATGTCGCGCCCTCTTTCTCTCCGTCTCATCGCGGGTCTTGCCGCGGGTTGCCTGGCGGCTGCCGCCGTCCCGTTCGCCGCCGCCGCGGACGATGTCGTGCTTCGCGTCGGCGCCGGCCGGGCCGACATCACCCCGGAGCCGGAGGTGCTCAACTGGGTCACGGGCAAACCCTACGGCACCGTGCGCGACCGGATTCAGGTGCAGACCCTGCTGCTCGACGACGGCGCGACCAAGGCCGCCGTGGTCCGCTGGGATCTGGTGGATGTTTCCGAGTCGGCCCGCGACGAAGTGCGCCGCGTCGTGGGGGCGGCGCTCGGTCTGCCCGGGGAAAACATTCTGGTGAACGCGAGTCACAACCACAGCGCGCCGTGGTCGCCGGCCTACGGCGACAACCGTCGCGGCCGCGAGCGCGACACGTGGTGGGCGGTCCGCTACATGCCGGCGCAAAACGAGTTTCCGCCTTTCCGGCGCTGGATGGCGCGCGTGCTCGAGGGCGCCGTCGAATCGGCCAAGCAGGCGGCGGCACAGGCGCGTCCGGTCTCGCTGCACATCGGCCGCGTTGCGGCCTACGAGTATCTGCACAACCGGCGCCCGCGCGCGCCCGGCTGGGGCCTCGCGGCGGGGCGCCAACCGGCCGCGGTCGGGGTCGCGCACCGCGATTGGGATCCCGCGGTGGCGCAGGGTGGGGCGAGTTTCGGCGCGCTGGACCGCACGCTCGCGCTCGTCTCGTTTCGCGCCGCCGCGGACGACCGGGTCGTCGCCGCGCTCTACCATCTCGCGTGCCACGCCGTCTCGATCTACCCGTCGAACCCGGCGCTGTCCGCCGATTGGCCCGGGCCGGCGACGGCGGCGATCGGCGCCCGGCTGGGCGGCGAGGCGCTCTTTCTGCAGGGTTGCACCGGCGACATCAATCCGTGGCGCCGCGGGCCGGAGGCCGTCGCGGAGATGGCCGACGGACTCGGCAAAAAGGCCGAGACGGCCCTGCGGTGGAGCGTGCGGTTGCAGCCGCAGCCGCTCCGCACCGCGCGCACCGTGGTGGCCTTGCCCCTGACGCCGGTGGCCCGCGAGCGGCTGGGCGCCGCGACCGTCGACGCGGAAATCCAGGTGATCGCCTGCGGCCCGCTGGCCCTCGTGGCGTTGCCGGGCGAGCCGATGACGGAACTCGGGCTCGCGATCCGGGAGCGCTCGCCGTTTCCGCAGACGCTCGTGCTCGGCTACAGCAACGGCAACGGTGCGCACTATGTCGGCATGCCGGGGGAGAAAGCGCGCGGCGGCTACGAGACCACCGCGGCCGGCGCCGGCACCGACGAGTGCGGCACGCTGATGGTCGAGGCCGCCGTGCGCCTGCTCGGCGATATGTTCGCGCAGTCCGGATACCGCACGAAGTAGGGGGGAGCGGCGTCGACCCCGCGGATTCGATCACGCCCGGAGTCCGGCCCGCACTTCCGGGGACCCGGTGACGAAGGGGACGCCCGTGCCTGCCGCCTGACCGGTTTCGAGCGGCATTCACCGAATTCTCCGTGTGTTTTCGCGGGAAAGGCGCATAACGCGCCGACCCTCCCTGTATGCACCGACTCAGCGCCTTGTTGTTCCTGATCGTCTTGAGTGTCGCGGCACGCGCGCAGTCCGTCACGGTCACCCCGGGGGCGACCACTTACGCAAGCACCGGGGGCACCATCAGCCTGGGCGTCGCGCTCCGTTATTCGGGGGCGCTGTCGTCGTTGGGTTTCCAACTCGGCCCGCTGCCCGCGGGTTGGAGCTACGTCTCGTCCGGCGGCAGCAACATCCCGCAGATCACTCCGGTGGCCGGCGATTCCGGCACGCTTGGGTTCGCCTACACGTCGGTGCCCACCGGCGGCGCCGATTTCACCTTCACGCTGAATTATTCCGCTGGGCTGGTAGGCACGCAAACCTTGGGCGGCATCGCCGGCATCTTCCGGCCCCTGGACGGTGCATCGCAACGGATCACGGCCGCCGAGGTCGTGCTGGCGCCGGCGGGTTCCACCGGGCCGGGCAATCCCGTGCCGGTGGCACCGGCCATTCTCACCCAGCCGGTCGGCGGGGATCTCGTGGCCGGCCAAGCGATCACCTTGAGCGTCGTGGCGAGCGGGACCGCGCCGTTGACGTATCAGTGGCGCAAGGACAACGCGGCGATCGCCGGCGCGACGGCCGCCTCGTATGCGATCGCCGCGGTGACCTCGGCGGCGGCGGGGAGCTATACCGTGGTCGTCGGCAATTCGGTCGGCAGCGCGGTGTCCGCCGCCGCGACGATCACCGTCCGCCCCGCGACGACCCCGCCGACGGCACCGCAAATCGTCACCGCGCCGGCCGATGTCACGGTGGCGGCCGGAGCCACGGCGACGTTTTCCGTCACCGCCTCGGGCACGGCGCCGTTGCTCTATCAATGGCGGCGCGACGGCGCGGCCCTCGCCGGCGCGACGCTCGCGACGCTCGCACTTGCGAATGTCCAGGCGGCGCAGGCCGGCGCCTACTCGGTCGTCGTTGCGAACTCCGCCGGTGCCGTCACTTCGGCCGCCGCCCGCCTGACGGTGACCGCCGCCCCGCCGCCGCTGCCCGCCGGCCTGGCCGGAACCTATTTCGGCACCTTCGGCGGCACGAGCGGCACCTTTGCGCTCCAGATCCGTTCCGACCGCACGGGCGTCCTGCTGGCCTACGCCCGCGCGGCCGGCCTCGCGATCGTGAGCCGCGGGGTCCGCGTCGATGCTGTCGGTAATTTTTCGGTCACCGCCCCGTCGCTGCTCGCGAGCGCCGGCGCCGCGGGCATCGCCGGGTCTCCGCCGGTCGCGGCGGCGGCGGGCGACGTGGTGGTGTCGGGCAGCATTTCGGCGGCGGGCGTGGTGACGGGCACCGTGGGCGGCACGGCGTTGACGATCTCCGCCCCGGCGCCCGGCTCCGGCAACGGGACCGCAGCGGTGGCAGGTTTTTACCAGGCCGGCGCGGCCGGCTCCGCCGATTCGGCGTTCGTCCTCGTGGGTGAGTCGGGTGCGGTTTACGTGCTGACGAACATCGGCGGCCGCTTGGATGCCGGTCGCGGCACCGTGGGGACCACCGGAGCCATCGAGGTTGTGACAGAGGCCAACGCCCGCGTCGGCGGCGTGGTGGCCGGGCAGTTCGGCACCCTCACCGCCACCGTCACCCCCGTGAGCGGCCCGGCGACCACCGTGATCGGCGCGAACCCCGCGACCCGCACGGATCCGGAGAAACTCGTCAATATCTCCACCCGGAGTCCGGTCGGCGGAGCCGCCGGGGCGTTGTTCGCCGGGTTCGTCATTGCCGGCAATCAGCCCAAACCCGTGTTGGTGCGCGCGATCGGCCCCACGCTGGCATCGTTCGGAGTGCAGGGCGCCTTGGCGGCGGCGACGCTGGAGGTCTTTCGCGGCGAGACGGCCGTGGCTGCGGCGGGCGACTGGGGGGCGGGCGGTCAGGCGGCGGCGATTGCAGCGGCGGCGGTGCGGGTCGGGGCCTTTGCCCTGCCGGCTTCGAGCCGGGACTCGGCCGCCTTGTTGACGCTGGCGCCGGGCGCCTACACTGCCGTCGTGCGGCCCGCCGACGGCTCGTCGGGCGTGGGACTGGTGGAGGTTTACGATGCCACGGAGGGAGCGATCCCGCCGGCGGAGCGGATCGTCAATGTCTCGACGCGGTCCCAGGCCGGCAGCGGCGATGCGTCGTTGATCGCCGGGTTCAACGTCCGGGGCACGCTGCCGAAGCGGGTGTTGATTCGCGGCATTGGCCCGGGCCTGGCGCAGTTCGGCGTCACCGGCGTGCTCGCCCGCCCGCAACTCGAGATCTATCAGGCCGACGCCGTCTTGGCGCGCAACAGCGGGTGGGGGAGTGTGGACGCGCTTTCGATCGCGGCGGCCGCCGCGCAGGTGGGCGCCTTTGCGTTGACCGCCGGAAGCTCCGACGCGGCGTTGCTTATGAATCTCCTGCCGGGCGCCTATACCGTGCACGTTTCCGGCCTCGGCGGGACCACGGGCAGTGCGTTGATCGAAGTTTACGAAGTGCCGTGATCGCGCGGGCGCCGGCGCGACGATTTTCGCGACTCCGGTGGCGTCGCGGCAGCCGGGAAAATCTCCCGTCAGCTTCCCTGCAATTCCCGGGCTTTTGCGGCCTCGGCTTGCTACGCTCCGGCTCCAATGTCTGCGCGAGGAGGAATCACGAAAACGCGCCCACTTGCGCGACTGCCGTGGCCGGTGTTTTCGGGCGATGAGAGGGGGAGGAACGCCGAAAAGCAAAGAATTGACAGCTTCGGACGGGCCAAGTCGTGTCGCGGTCCAGACGCCGCGTTGAGCTTGGATTCTTTTTCGCCCTCACCCTCCGTGCCTTTGCCCGCCCAAGTTCCGGCCGTCAGGCCTACCGAAAACCCGGTAGAGGTCTGGCTTGTGCTTCCACCCGTTAGCGCCTTCTCTCCGGCTCCCAAATCTTTGCAAAGCGGCCTCGTTCCGTAAGGTCGCATCGATTCTCCCGAATACGTTCCCCACCCGCAATCTCATGAAAAAACTGCTGCACTACGCGTCCGCCCTGCTTCTGGCCGCGCTTCCGGCATTTGCGCAGACTTACACCGTCACGCCGTCCGCCACGACTTATTCTGGAGCCGGCGGCAACGTCACCTTCACGGTCGCGCTCGCGTATCCCGCGGATGTTTCCGCCGTCGGCTTCAGTGCAAAACCCCCGGGTGCCGCGTGGAAATACGTCACGACCGCGGGCACGAATGTGCCGGAGGTGAAGCCCAACGCCGACGAGGTCACGGATCCGGCGGTCCCGTCGTCGGCGTTTGGTTTCTCTTACCAGACTCCGCCGGCGAACAGCGCCAGCTTCACGTTCACGCTCAATCTCCCGGCAGGTCTGACCGGCAGCCAGGAGGTCACCTTCAGCGGACTCTACCGCGTCAACGGCATCCGCACCGATGTCACCGTGGCGTCGGTCACACTGACCCAGGCCCCGGAGGCGCCCCAGATTGTCAACCAACCCGCTGCGGTCGCGATCGCTTCCGGGCAGAACGCGACGTTCACCGTGTCGGCGTCCGGCAATCCGGCGCCTACGTTCAAGTGGCAATACTCCGCCAACGGCACCACCGGTTGGGCCGATCTGGCCAACGCGGGGCGGGTGTCCGGCGCGACCTCTGCAAGTCTCACCATCACCGGCGCGCTCGCGGCCGATGCCGGGTCCTACCGGGCGATCGCAACCAACGGCATCTCTCCCGATGCGACGTCGTCCGCGGCGCTGCTCACCATCACGCAAGCACCCGCAATCGTCACCCATCCGAGGTCGCAGGCGGTATCGGCCGGCGCCTCGCTCGTCCTGACCGTCGTCGCCTCGGGTTCGCCCGCGCCGGCGATCCAGTGGAAGAGGGGATCCACCAACCTTGCGAATGATTCGAGGATTTCCGGCGCGACCGGCACGACACTCACGATCACGAATTTTCAATCCGGCGACGTCGGCTCCTATTCGGCGGTCGCGTCGAACGGGATCGGCAGTCCGGCGACGTCGAACGCGGCGAGCATCACGCTCGCGCCCTCGGGCCTGTCGGCGACCCACGCTTTGGTCACCAGCGGCGGCTATGTCGCCGGCAGCACCGTCACGATCACCAACACCGTCGGTTTCACCGGCGAACTCGCGTCGCTGCGGTGGAGCGTCCTCCTGCCGACCGGTTGGACCTTCAACAGTGCGGTCAACGCCGGGTCCCCCACCGTCCAGCCCAGCGCCGGCGATGCATCCATGATCGACTGGATCTGGGCGACCGCGCCCACATCGCCGGCGACCTTCACCTACACGCTCAATGTTCCCTCGGGCGCGACCGGCCCCCAGAACATCGTCGCGCTCGCGGAATTCACGATCGGCGAGACACCGGTCCAGCTGGTGGCGTCGTCCGACCCGCTGACGATCAACCAGCTCACGTATCACACGGCGGATACCAACCAGAACTCCAAGATCGACGCGAGCGAGCTCACCCGGGTCATCGTGCTCTACAACACCCGCTTCACCAATCCGGACACAAGCAAGGTGCGCACCGGCGCCTATCGCGAGGCGCCGACCGGCACGACCACCGTGGACGGCTTCTCCACCGATCCGGAGCGCGATTCCTCCGTCACCACCGTGACACTCGGCCGCTACCACGCCGCCGACTACAATCGCAACGGCCGCATCGAGCCGGCCGAACTCACCCGTTTGATCACGCTCTACAACACGCGCTTCACCAATCCCGACAGCAGCCGGGTTCGCACCGGTTATTATCGCATTGCTCCGGAAGGCACCTCGTCCGTCGACGGGTTCGCCACCGACGCCGCCCGCGCCCCCTGAGCCCCGCCGTCCCAACTCTTCCTTTCGATTCCATTCTCCTGTCTCCCATGAAATTCCTGCTTCGCCTGGGCCACTTCTTCATCGCGCTGGCCGCGCTCGGTTTTGCGGCGCGTGCGTCTGCGGCAAACTCCGTCACGGTCACGCCCTCCGCCACGTCGTATTCGGCGGCGGGCGGCACGCTGACCTTCAACGTGTCATTGGGTTACACTACGGCGCTCTCCGGTCTCCAGCTCGAGCTCACGGCCCCGTCGGGATGGGGCTACTCCGCGACGGGTGGAACCAGCGTGCCGCAAGTGGTGCCGAGCGCCGGAGATCGCGGGGCCTTTGCGTTCATTTACTTCACGATTCCCGCCACTGGTCCCGCTAACTTCAATTTCACGGTGACTTACCCGGCGGGGTTGTCGGGCAATCAGGTCTTCACGGCGGTCAAGGCCGACTTCACCGACGAAAGCACCAGCGCGGTGCAATCGATCTCCCTGTCGAATATCGCGATCACGCCCGCTCCCACCGCCCCGACGATCACCACCCAACCCGTCGCCGCCACGGTTTCCGCCGGGCAAAACGCCACGTTCACGGTCGCGGCTTCCGGCAACCCGGCTGCGACCTTCAAGTGGCAGAAATCGCCGGATGGCGTCGCGGCGTTCTCCGACCTGTCCGATGGCGGCCGTATTTCCGGCGCGACCACCGCGACGCTGACGATCACCGGTGCCCTGACGGCCGACGCCGGGGTTTACCGCGCGGTCGCGGCCAACGGGGTTTCTCCCGATGCGGTTTCCAATCCCGCGACGCTCACGGTCAACAAGGCCTCCCAGACGATTTCCTTCGGCACGATCGTCGCCAAATCGTTCGGCGACTCGCCGTTCGCTCTCGGCGCGACGGCCAGTTCCGGTCTGGCCGTTTCCTATATCAGCACCGACCCGAATGTCGCGACGGTCAGCGGCAACACGGTCACGATTGTCGGCGCCGGTTCGACCACCATCACCGCGAGCCAAGCCGGCAACGCGGACTTCAGCGCCGCGGCGAACGTCAACCAGACGCTCACCGTCGCCAAGGCGGTCGCCAGCGTCTCCCTCTCCGGTTTGACGGCCGCGTTTGACGGCCAACCCAAGCCGGTCGGGGTCACCACGACGCCGACCGGTCTGCCCGTGACGGTGACTTATGACGGCGGTGCCACCGTGCCCTCCGCGGCCGGCAGTTATGCCGTCGTCGCCACGGTCAATGCCCCCAATCACGTCGGTTCCGCCTCCGGCACGCTCGTGATCGGCAAGGCTGCGCAGACGATCACCTTCGCGCCGCTCGCCCAGCGCGTCTTCGCCACCGGCGATTCGTTCACCCTCGGCGCGACCGCCAGTTCGGGCCTCGCGGTCACCTACGCCAGCAGCAATGGCGCCGTCGCCACCGTCAGCGGCAACACCGTCACCGTGGTCGGCGTGGGCACCACCACGATCACCGCGAGCCAGGCCGGCAACGCCAACTTCAACGCCGCCACCGACGTCGCGCAGCCGCTCGATATCGTGCTGGCGATCCAGACGATCACCTTCGCCGGCACCGAGCTGACCGGGAAGAAGTTCGGCGACGCTGACTTCACTCTCACCGCGACCTCGTCGAGCGGACTCACCGTCGCCTTCGCCAGCTCGGATACCTCCGTGGCGTCGATCAGCGGCACGACTGTGACGATTCACAAGGCCGGCACGACGAACATCACGGCCTCGCAGGCGGGCAGCTCGAATTTCGGTCCGGCCGTGCCGGTGGTGCACCCGCTCGTGGTCGCCAAGGCGACCGCCCAGGTGGCGCTCGCGAACCTCACCCACACGTTTAACAACTCCGCCAAGATCGCCACGGCCACCACCACGCCGACCGGCCTGACGGTGGTGATCACCTACGCCGGCACGGCGTCGCCGTCCACCGCTCCGGTCAACGCCGGCAACTACGGCGTCACCGCCATGATCGACGACAACAACTACGCGGGCTCCGCCGCCGGCACGCTGGTCATCGACAAGGCCCCCCAGACGATCACCTTCGCCGCGATTCCGACCAAGACCTTCGGCGATGCCGACTTCGATCTCACCGCCACGTCCGACGCCGGTCTCCCCGTGACTCTCACCAGCGGAACACCGGCCGTTGCCACCGTCACCGGCAACACCGTCAAGATTCTCGCCGGCGGCACCACCACCATCACGGCGACCCAGGACGGCAATACGAACTATCTGCCCGCGCCGCCGGTGCCGCGCGACCTCGTGGTCGCGAAGGCCGTGGCCACGGTCACGCTCGGTTCCCTGGCCCAGACTTATTCGGGCGCGCCGCGTCTCGCGACGGCCACCACGGCCCCCGCCGACCTGCCGGTGGTCTTTGCCTATTCCCAGGCGTCCACGCCGGTCCCCGTGCCGATGAACGCGGGCAGCTACGACGTGACCGCCACGATTCAGGACCCGCGTTACCAGGGTTCGGCGACCGGCACGCTCGTCGTCGCCAAGGCGGACCAGACCATCGTCTTCGGCGCCTTGGACTCCAAGCCGCTCGACAGTGGCACCTTCGCGCTGACCGCGACCGCGACCTCCGCTCTTCCGGTCTCCTACGCGACCTCCGCACCGAGCACCGGCACGGTCGCGACGGTCAGCGGCTCCGTCGTCACGCTGGTCAACACCGGCACGATCACGATCACGGCCAGCCAGCCCGGCGATTCCAACTTCAACGCCGCCACCTCCGTCAACCAGGTGCTTACCGTGCTGAATCAGAGCCAGACCGTCGTATTCGACGCCGCCCAGGTTCCCGCCAAGACCTTCGGCGCAACGCCCTTCAACATCTCCGCCACCAGCAATCGCGGGCTGCTCGTGAATTTCGTCAGCTCCAACACCGCCGTCGCGATGGTCGGCACCGGTGCGCTCAGCGGCAACGTCACCACGGCCCAAGTCACGATCGTGGGCGCCGGTTCCGCCGACATCACGGCCAAGCAGCCCGGTGATGAAAACACCGCCGCCGCGCCCGACGTCGTCCGCACGCTCACCGTAGCGAAGGCGGCTGCCACCGTCGCGCTCGGCAATCTGACGGCCACTTACGACGGCACGCCCAAGGCCGCTACCGCCACGACGACTCCTGCGGACCTCAACAACATCGTGATCTCCTATACCGGCACCGCGGCGCCCGCCGTCCCGCCGGTCAACGCCGGCACGTATTCGGTCACGGCCACGCTGGACAACCCGAACTACACCGGCACGGCCTCGGGCAATCTGGTCGTCGCCAAGGCGCCCCAGACCATCACCTTCCCGCCCGGCTCCGTCGGTTCGCCGCGTCTGATCAACGCCGCGGCCTTCCCGCTCACCGCCGCCGCCTCGTCCGCCCTCCCGGTCACCTTCGCCAGCAGCAACCCCGCGGTCGCCAGCATCTCGGGCAACACCACGGCGGGCTTCACCGTCACGATCGTCGGGCTCGGCACGACGACCCTCACGGCCTCGCAGGCCGGCGACGGCAATTACCTCGCGGCCCCCGACGCCACCCAGACGCTCGTGGTCAACCCGGTCGCGCCCGTGATCGTCTCCACCCCGGCGCTGAGCCAGACCACCGTCCGCGGCAGCTCGTTTGTCTTCGGCCCCATCGGGCTCAACGCGCTCTCCGCCCCGGTCACCTTCAGCGCGACCAATCTGCCGGCCGGTCTTTCCGTCGCCCCGTCCACCGGTGTCATTTCCGGCGCCGCCACGGTGGAAGGCACCTTCGCGATTGTCCTGACCGCGACCAATGCCACGGGCTCCGATTCCCGCACGGTCAACTTGGTGGTCCAGCCTCCGGCCCCCGTCATCACGAGCCCCGCGGCGGCCTCCGTGCTCGCCGGTGCGACCTTGAACTACCAGATGGTCACCCAGCCCGCGATCGGGTCCGGCGTGACCGTTTCGGCCACCGGCATGCCGCAGGGTATTACTTTCAACGCCACGAACGGCCTGCTCTCCGGCACGGCCCCGGGCTTCCCGACCTCGGCCACCGTCACGCTGACGGCCAGCAACAGCACGGGCTCGGCTTCCTTGCCCCTTAACCTGGTGGTGTCGCCGAACCCCGACTCGCCGGTCTACACCGGCCCGGCCAGCGCCTCGGCGACCGCCGGCACCTCGTTCACGTTCACGCCGACGTTCTCCGCTTCGACCGCTACACCCGCCACGCCCACGACCTACGCCCTGACCTCCGGCTCACTGCCGACCGGTCTCGGCCCGATCAGCGCCAGCACGGGCGCCATCACCGGCACGCCGACGCAGACCGGCACCTTCCGGATCGAAATCACCGCCACGCGCGGCGCACTCACCGGCGTCGCCGTGGTGTCGATCGTGGTCAATCCGGCCGCAACGGCTCCCGTGGTCACGATCGCCGGCGGCAACGTCCGCTCGTCCACGGTCGGCGGCAACTTCACCTCCGGCAACCTCACCGCCACTCCGTCCGCCGGTGCGACGATCAGTGTGGGCACCTTGCCCGGCGGTCTCACGTTCAACTCGGGACTGACCCCGCCCACGATCACCGGCAGCCCGACCACGATCGGCACCTACGACATCGCGATCAGCGCCACGAATTCCGCCGGCACCGGTCCCGCCTCGATTCTGCGGCTCTCCGTCGCGCCCAACCCCGCCGCGCCGATCCTCACCAGCGCGCCCGTCGCCGCCGGTCGGGTGGGGCAGGCGTTCACCTACCAGCTCACATCGTCCCCGGCGGCCACCAGCTACGCGGCGACCTCGGCGCTGCCGGCCGGCCTTTCGCTCAATTCGGCCACCGGCGAGATCACCGGCACGCCCAGCGCGTCCGGCACCACCCGGGTGTTTTTCACGGGCACCAACGGCAGCGGCACCAGCCTCGGCCTTGAAATCGCCTTCGGCATTCTGCCCTCCCTGAACGTCCCGGTGATCACCAGCAACGGCTCCGCCAGCGCCCAGGTCGGCCAGGCGTTCAATTATGTGATCATCGCCTCCGGTTCGCCCACCTCCTACGCGGTGAATTCCCTGCCCGCCGGACTCTCGCTCAATACGTCGACCGGAATCATCTCCGGTGTCCCGACCACCGCCACCGGCGCCAATGCCTTCCAAGCCCAGCTGACCGCCACCAATGGCGACGGCACCTCCGCGCCGAAGGCCTTCGCGATCACGGTCGCGCCCGCGCCGGCGACCCCGGTCATCACCAGCGCCGCCACGACCACGGGCCAGGCGGGTGTGAGCTTCACCTATAATATCACCGCCACCGAGTCGCCCACCTCGTATGTCGCGACCGACTTGCCGGCCGGGCTTACGCTCAACCCCACCACCGGTGTCATCTCCGGCACGCCGTCCGTCTCCGGCATCTTCACCGCGTCGCTCGCCGCCGCCAATGCCTCCGGTCTCGGTGCCGCGTCGCCCCTGCGCCTCACCTTGGCGGCCGCAGCCGCCGCTCCCGCCATCACCAGCGCGGCCGCCGCGGTCGGTCAGGTCGGCGTCGCGTTCAGCTATCAGATCACCGCGACGCCCGGACCCATCACCGGTTACGCCTACACCTCCGACAGCAAGGGCTCGCTCCCTGGCGGCCTCGTGTTCAACAGCGCGACCGGCTTGATCTCCGGCACGCCGACGGTGGCCGGCAGCTCGACCATCATCCTCACCGCCACCAGCTCCGGCGGCACGAGCCTGCCGCAGTCGCTCGCCATCACGATCAGCCCCGCGGCCAACGTGCCGGTGATCACCAGCGCGGGTTCCGCCACCGGCACGGTCGGTGCCGCGTTCACCTACAACATCACGGCGACCGAAAACCCCACGAGCCGCGATGCGGTCAATCTGCCCGACGGCCTCGCCGTGAATCCCTTCACCGGTGTCATCTCCGGCACGCCCAACACCGTGGGCAACAGCGTCGCGACCTTGGTCGCGGCCAACGCCAACGGCACCGGCCCGGCGCGCGACCTGGCCATCACGGTCCTGCCGTCCCCGACCGCGCCCGTGGTCACCAGCGGCGGCACGGCCAACGCCCAGGCCGGCACCGCCTTCGCCTACCAGATTGTCGCGAGCGGTTCCCCCGATTCCTACGAACTCGTCGGGGCGCCCGCGTGGATGACGATCAACAACACCAGCGGCGCGGTCGCCGGCACGCCCACCGTTCCCGGCACGATCAGCATCTTCCTGCTGGCTCGCAACAGCGCCGGCCTCAGCGCGCCGCGCCTCCTGACGATCACGATCGCGGCCGCCGCCGGCACCCCGCTGATCACCAGCTCCCGCACGGCCAGCGGCACCGTCAATTCGCCCATCGCGGCCTATACGGTTTCCGCCTCGCCGGCCGCCACGTCGTTCATCGCCGTCGGCCTGCCACCCGGGCTCACGTTGGGCTCGAGCGGCACGCCCGCCGTCTGGACGATCTCGGGCACGCCGACCGCGTCGGGCCGGTTCCCGGTCGCGATCGCCGGCACCAATGCCGCCGGCGTCGGCGCCTCGGTCGTGGTGGAATTCAACATCGCGACGAGCATCACGTTCGGCAGCAACTGAGCCCGAGCCTTCCCAACCTTACTTGCCCACGCCATGAAGTCCTTCCTCTCCTCGTTCTCGCGCCTCGCGTTCGGGATCGCTGCCTTTGTTTTGCTGCCCCTCGCCCTGCGCGCGCAGACGATCAACGCCACGTCGGGCCGGGTGGGTGACGCCTACAGCTACCAGGTCACCTCCAGCGCCACCGGCACCTTGGTCTACGGGGCCACCGGTCTGCCCGGCGGACTGGCGATCAACTCGAGCTCCGGCTTGATCACCGGCACGCCCACCGCCGCCGGCACGTTCAGCGGCACCGTCTCGATCACCTCGGGCGGGGTGGTGAACAGCGCCACGATCAACATCACGATCGCGGCCGCCGCCAGTGCGCCGGTGATGTCGAGCGGCACCACCGCCTCGGCCCAGGTCGGGGTCTCGTCCACCGTCTACACCGCCACCTCGACGCCGGCCGCCACGAGCTTCACCTTCGGGGCGCTCCCGGCCGGTCTCACGGCGAACACCTCGACCGGAGTCGTGTCCGGCACGCCGACCACGGCGGGCACGAGCACCTTCACTGTCAGCGCCACCTCCGCCGGCGGCACGAGCGCGGCCATCACGGTCACCCTCACGATCTCCGCGGCCGGCGGCACGCCGGTGATCACCAGCGCGACCTCGCCCGCGGCCGTCGCCGTGAACAGCGCGTTGTCCTACCAGATCACCGCCAGCCCCGCCGCGACGTCCTACGCCGCATCCGGCCTGCCCGTCGGCGTCACGCTCAACAGCACGTCCGGCCTGATCAGCGGCACGCCCTCCGTGGCCGGTCTTTATACCGTCTCCGTGACCGGCACCAACGCTTCCGGCACCGGCGCCGCCACCACGGTGACGTTCACCGTCGGCTCCCTTTCCGCCATCACCTCGACCCTGGCGGCGAGCGGGACGGTCGGCTCGAACTTCACCTACACGGTCACCGGATCCAATACCCCGACCAGCTTCAACATCGGCACGCTGCCGGCCGGCCTCACTGCCAACACCTCCAGCGGCGTGATCTCCGGTTCGCCCACGACGGCCGGCACAACCTCCGTCTCCCTGAGCGCCAACAATGCCACCGGCACCGGCGCGGTTTCGACCCTCGTGATCACCGTCAATGCCGCCCCGACGTCGGGCGGCGGTGGCGGTGGCGGCGGGGGTG